>OLSX01003365.1_pt1 | contig 13077 bp, 10 predicted proteins | sample 1673141 | NCBI WGS metagenome assembly OLSX01 (sample SAMEA3136759, study PRJEB25190) | human gut metagenome | biome: human gut; feature: human-associated habitat; material: faeces | place: Austria | collected 2013
ACTGAAAAAAGAGAAAGATTTTAAGAGAAGTCTTGGAAAGTCTGTAGAATGTAAGCTCTACAAAGCAATTAATAAACAGAAGGAATTTGAGGGAATCTTAAAAGATTTCACAGAAGATACTGTTACGATTGAAACAGAAGGGAACGAACTGGTACTTGACCGTAAGGACATTGCTATGATTCGTTTAGCTATTGATTTTTGAGAATAATATAGAAAAGAAAGCAGGAGGATAAGAGAAAATGAGTGAATTAATTGATGCTTTAAATCAATTACAAAAAGAGAAACATATTGAAAAAGAAGTAATTATGCAGGCGATTGAAGATTCTTTAGTTGCAGCATGTAACCGTGACTTTGGAAAGAATGCCATTGTAAAGGTAAACATGGACAGAGACACTGGTGATATTTCTGTTTATGTCGAAAAGACAGTTGTAGAGGAAGTAGAAGATCCAGCTACAGAAATTAGTTTAGCAGATGCAAAGATGATTCGTTTCCACTATGAGATTGGCGATGTAGTAAACATCGAAGTGACTCCAAAGAACTTCGGAAGAATCGCTGCACAGCATGCAAGAAGTGTTATCGTGCAGAAGATTAAAGAAGAAGAAAGAAGAGTGGTATTCGAGCATTTCGCACATAAAGAAAAAGACATCGTAACAGGTGTAGTACAGCGTTATAATGGAAAGAATATCAGTGTAAGTCTTGATGATAAGACAGATGCTGTTCTCACAGAAAAAGAGCAGGTTAAAGGCGAAGTATTTAAGCCAACAGACCGTATCAAACTGTACATCGTAGAAGTAAAAGATACAAACAAGGGACCTAAGATTTTAGTTTCCAGAACACATCCAGAACTTGTTAAGAGACTTTTTGAAAAAGAAGTTGCAGAAGTTTATGATGGAACAGTAGAAATTAAGAGCATTGCCCGTGAAGCAGGTTCCCGTACAAAGATTGCAGTAGCATCTAACGATCCTAATGTAGATCCTGTAGGAGCATGTGTAGGTATGAATGGTGCCAGAGTAAATGCTATCGTAAATGAGCTTCGCGGTGAGAAAATCGATATCATCACATGGGATGAGAATCCGGCAATACTTATCCAGAACGCACTTAGCCCTGCAAAGGTTATCTCTGTTATCGCAGATGCAGATGAGAAATCAGCAAAGGTTGTTGTTCCGGATTATCAGCTTTCACTTGCAATCGGTAAGGAAGGACAGAATGCAAGACTGGCAGCAAGACTTACAGGCTTCAAGATTGATATCAAGAGCGAGACACAGGCCAGAGAGTCAGGGGACTTCATGGATTATGAGAATGACTATGAAGAGGATGATTATGATGACGATTATGATTATTCGGATGAGGAGCTTGCTGAGAACGAGAGATTAGCTGATACAGAACAGGCAGATGTACAGACAGAGGCTTTAGATACAGAGGCTGACGAGAACGAAGCAGCAGATAGTGGTGATGAGCAGTAATGGCAAATAAAAAGATTCCAATGCGCAAATGCGTAGGCTGTCAGGAGATGAAGGAAAAGAAGTCACTTATTCGCGTGGTAAAGACTGCGGAGGGCGACATAATTCTCGATGACACCGGCAAGAAAAATGGCAGGGGAGCTTATATATGTAAGATCCTTGAATGCTTTAAAAAGGCTAAAAAGACAAAGGCACTTGAGCGTTCCCTTGGTGTTAGTGTATCAGAACAGGTATATGAGGAGCTTGAAAAGGAGATGAACCAAATTGACAGATAGAGTACTTTCTATGCTGGGATTAGCAGCAAAGTCAGGCAATGTGGTTAGCGGAGAGTTTTCTACAGAGAAAGCTGTAAAGACAGGAAAGGCATTTTTAGTGATAGTTGCAGATGATTCATCAGACAACACAAAGAAGCATTTTTCGGATATGACTGCTTTCTATGAGGTTCCGATTTATTTTTATAGTGACAAGGTGGGGTTAGGGAATGCAATAGGCAAAGAGTTTCGCGCTTCCCTTGCAGTAACGGATGAAAACCTTGCAAATGCAGTGATAAAAAAGCTGCAGTCGAATAAAACTGAATAATGGAGGAAAATAGATATATGGCAAAAATGAGAGTTCATGAACTTGCAAAAGAATTAAATATAAAGTCGCAGGAAGTCATAGACACATTAAACGGCACACAGTTTGCTGTCAAAAATGTGCAGAGCGGTCTTGAGGATGAGGCACAGCAAATTGTACGAAAGAAGTACGCAAAAACAGAAGCAAAAAAAGATGCACCTAAGAAGGAAGAACCTAAAAAGGATGAGGCTAAGGCAGCCGACAGACCAAAGAAAAAGGCAAGCATCACAGCAGTTTTCAATGCCCAGTACAGTAAGCAGGGTAGGAAAACAAATGGTGGAAACGGCAGCGGAAATAATGGAAATAACAGTTCGCAGCGCAGGAATGGCAATGGAAGACGCGATAATCAGTCATCACGTCCTGAGCAGCACAGCATTATTAAGCCAAGACCTGTCGGAGAGAGAGCTATGCGCCCTATAAGTGAGCGTACAGCGGATCCGTATGCAGATATGAAGGCAGCCAATTCGCGTCCGGCACGTCAGGCTGACGCTGATAGAAGAAGCGACAGACGTCAGGACAATGGCGAGAGAATCAACAACAGAAACACTGACAGAAATGCCGACAGAAGCAGAAATACGGACAGAAACAGCGATAGAAGAACAAACAATCGCGACAACAATAACCGAGATAACAGCAGAGACAATAATAGAGACAATAACCGAGGCTTCAGAAATGACGCCAGACGTCCTGCAGAGGGTGGCAGAAGCTTTGACAGAAATAATGACAGAAGCAGAAGCAATGACAGAAGCAGGAGCAATGACAGAAATAACGATAGAACAGGCAGCAGAGGTGATGACAGAAATCGTTTCAGAAAAGAAACAGTTGCAGTTGCAGCTCCTGATGATGTAAGAGGAAAGGAGAGCCGCGACAGAGGCAACGATAGAAAGAATAAGCATAATCACAATCAGAGCCAGAAGCAGGATAAGCTCGGAAAGAAGCAGGAGAATTACATCAATCTCGAGAAGCACGGCGGTAAGAAAAAGCCACAGCAGCCGAAGGCACAGCCAAAAGAGGATGAGAACGAGATTAAGACAATTTCTCTTCCGGAGAAGATTACAATAAGGGATTTAGCTGATAAGATGAAGGTTCAGCCTTCAGCCATTGTAAAGAAGCTTTTCATGAAGGGCGAGATGGTAACAGTTAACTCTGAGGTTGATTTTGCAGCTGCTGAGGAGATTGCTTTAGAGTTCAATTTCATATGTGAGGAAGAGGAGAAGGTCGATGTGATTGCAGAGCTTCTCAAGGAGGATGAAGAGGATGAGAGCAAGATGGTTCCTCGTCCACCTGTAGTCTGCGTAATGGGTCACGTAGATCATGGTAAGACATCACTGCTTGATGCCATCAGACAGACACGTGTTACAGACCGTGAGGCAGGTGGTATTACACAGCACATTGGTGCATCTGTTGTATCAATCAATGGCCAGAACATCACATTCCTTGATACACCGGGACATGAGGCATTTACAGCAATGCGTATGCGTGGTGCAAACTCTACTGATATCGCAATCCTTGTTGTTGCTGCAGATGATGGTGTAATGCCGCAGACTGTTGAGGCAATAAACCATGCAAAGGCAGCAGGTGTTGAGATTATCGTTGCAGTCAACAAGATAGATAAGCCAAGTGCCAATATCGACAAGGTTAAGCAGGAGCTCTCAGAGTATGAGCTTATCCCGGAGGATTGGGGCGGAAGCACAATATTCTGTCCTGTATCTGCACATACTAAGGAGGGTATCGACAATCTCCTTGAGATGATTCTTCTCACAGCAGAGGTGCTCGAGCTCAAGGCTAATCCTGATAGAAACGCAAGAGGTCTCGTAATTGAAGCACAGCTTGATAAAGGCCGTGGTGCGGTTGCCACAGTGCTTGTACAAAAAGGAACACTCCATGTCGGAGATCCAATCGCATGTGGAAGCAGCTATGGTAAGGTAAGAGCCATGATTGATGACAAGGGCCGCAGAGTAAAGGAGGCTAAGCCTTCTACACCTGTAGAGATACTTGGACTCAACAGTGTGCCTTCAGCAGGAGAGACATTTGTGGCATGTGATTCAGAGAAGGAGGCAAAGGCATTCTCTGACACATATATTTCAGAGGAAAAGAATAAGCTCATTGAGGATACAAAGGCAAAGATGTCACTTGATGATCTGTTCTCACAGATTCAGTCAGGCAACATGAAGGAGCTTGATATCATCGTAAAGGCAGATGTACAGGGTTCAGTTGAGGCTGTTAAGCAGAGTCTTGTCAAGCTTTCAAATGAGGAGGTTGTGGTCAAGGTCATCCATGGCGGCGTTGGTGCCATCAACGAGTCAGATGTTATCCTTGCATCAGCATCAAATGCAATCATCATTGGCTTTAACGTCAGACCGGATCCTGTTGCCAAGGCTACAGCAGACCGTGAGGGCGTAGATATCAGACTTTACAAGGTCATCTACAATGCAATCGAGGATGTATCTGCTGCCATGAAGGGTATGCTTGATCCTGTATTTGAGGAGAAGGTTATCGGACATGCGGAAATCAGACAGATTTTCAAGGCTTCAGGCGTTGGAAACATTGCAGGTTCATATGTGCTTGACGGATTTATGGAGAGAGGCTGCCGTGTCAGAATTAGCAGAGAGGGTGAGCAGATATTCGAGGGAGACCTTGCTTCACTCAAGAGATTCAAGGATGACGTCAAGGAGGTCAAGACAGGCTATGAGTGTGGTCTTGTATTTGACGGATTTAATGATATTCAGGAATTCGATATAGTTGAAGCTTACAAGATGGTAGAGGTTCCGAGATAATCATATATTGGTTATCTTGAATTAATGCAGCTATTCGGATAGTTACGGTTTAATATAAAAAGAAAGCGGGATTATATGAGAAAGAACAGCATAAAAAATATTCGTATCAACGAAGAGGTAATGCGTGAACTGTCAAATATCATACGCGGTGAGATAAAGGATCCGCGTATCAATCCCATGACAAGTGTTGTTGCTGTCGAGGTGGCACCTGATTTAAAGACAGCAAAGGCTTATATCAGTGTGCTTGGTGACAAGAAATCACAGGCTGATACACTTGCAGGACTTAAGTCAGCGGAGGGATATATACGCAGAACTCTCGCAAAGAACATCAATTTAAGAAATACACCTGCCATTACATTTATCATAGACCAGTCTATAGAGTATGGTGTTGAGATGTCTAAAAAGATTGATGAAGTAACAAAAAATCTCAAAGAGGATTGATTATGACAGAGATTGATTCTATTTTAAAGGATGCACAATCAGTTGCCGTTTCCGGTCATGTGAGACCGGACGGCGACTGTGTCGGCTCAACACTTGCGGTATACAACTACATAAAGGATTATTATCCTGATATAAAGGCAAGGCTTTATTTAGAGCCAAGCCCAAACATCTTTAAGTTTATGCAAAGAGCAGATGAGATTGACAGCAGCTATGCGGATGATACAGTATACGATCTGTTCATAGCATGTGACTGCAGTGACACAGGCAGACTGGGAAGTGCAGCTAAGTATTTTGAGTCTGCAAAAAGGACACTTTGTATAGATCATCATGTTACAAACGGGGCCTTTGCAGACGCAAATTACATCTTTCCGGATGCGAGCTCAACCTGTGAGCTTGTGTTTGAACTTCTGCCGAAGGAGCGCATCACAATACAGATAGCAGAGTGTATTTACACAGGCATGGTGCATGATACAGGCGTGTTCCAGTATTCATGCACTTCAAAAAAGACTATGGATATAGCAGGCTCCCTGATGGAGATGGGCATTGATTATTCAAGGATAATCGATGATACATTTTATACAAAGACATTTGCTCAGAACAAGATTATGGGGCAGGCGCTTTTGAATGCTGCTTTGTATCTGAATGGTGATGTTATATTGTCTGCAGTATCGCGCGCTGAGATGGAGAAGTACGATGTGCTTCCAAAGCATCTCGACGGCATTGTAAATCAGCTGCGTGTGACAAAGGATATAAAGGTTGCTGTATTTCTCTATGAAAATGAGGATGGTACCTACAAGGGCAGCCTGCGTGTAAACGGTGATTATGATGTGGCAAAGGTTGCGTCGGTATTTGGCGGCGGTGGACATGTAAAGGCCGCCGGATTTACGATTGACGGACCGCTTGAGGTGGCAACAGACCGCATTCTTACGGCAATTAAGGACAATATTTAGGGAGAGATTCTTGGGCAGATGGTTAATGGAATAATCAATGTATACAAGGAAAAGGGCTATACAAGCTTTGACGTTGTGGCAAAGCTTCGAGGCATATTCCACCAGAAGAAGATTGGTCATACGGGTACACTTGATCCTGATGCGCAAGGCGTCCTTCCTGTCTGCCTTGGAAAGGCAACCAGAGTGTGTGACCTTTTGACAGATAAGGACAAGGTCTATAAAGCTGTGCTGCTTTTAGGACAGGAGACAGATACACAGGATATTTCAGGGCAGGTCTTAAATCAGGCTGAGGTCAATGTGACTGAGCAGGCGGTGTATGATGCAATATCACAGTTTATTGGCAGACAAAAGCAGGTGCCGCCAATGTATTCGGCTCTAAAGGTCAATGGGAAAAAGCTCTATGAGCTTGCCAGGGAGGGCAAGGTTATAGAGAGAAAAGCCCGGGATATCGAGGTGTTTGATATCAAGGTTGAAAGCATTGATTTGCCTGAGGTTACGATGACGGTGCACTGTTCAAAGGGCACATATATCAGGACGCTGTGCAATGACATCGGAGAGAGGCTGGGCTGCCATGGCTGCATGAAGTCACTGCTTAGAGTAAGGGTAGCAGGCTTTGACTTAGAGCATGCACTTACACTTTCGCAGATTCAGTCAAAGGTGGATGAAGGCTGCTTTGATATGGTGATGCCTGTTGACGGAGTATTCGAAAATCTGCCGGCAGTGCATACTGCTTCAGATGCTGATAAGCTTGTCAGAAATGGAAATAAAATTCCGGCAGTGCTTACGGATTATTTAAAACACAGTGCTGACTCTGATATAAGATACAGAGTATACAATCATGAGGGCATATTTGTCGGTGTGTATTCGTATCTTGATGAGACCGGTGAGTTTAAGCCGGTTAAGATTTTTATGGAATAGAATAGTATACAGATATTATGGAATATATAAGCAAAACTCTGGATTTTCATGTCAAGGAGCCGTCCGTCATCTCGTTTGGAAAGTTTGACGGGCTTCATAGAGGACATGAATTTCTGATGGAAAAGCAAATTGAACAGAGCAATCTGCATGGCTACAAGCGCATCATATTTACGTTTGACATTCCTCCCAAATCGGAGGTACTTGGCGTTGAGTCAAAGGTTATAATCACAAACGATGAAAAAGAGTATGTGTTTGAAAAATCAGGTATTGACTATCTGATAGAGTGTCCGTTTGTGCCACAGGTGATGACGATGGAGGCGGATGCGTTTGTCAGATGGATAGTTAAAAGTCTTAATGTCAAGTGTATCATTGTCGGAGATGATTTCCGTTTCGGGCACAACAGGGCAGGAGACCATCGGCTGCTTTCTGCGATGGCAGGAGAGCTTGGATACGAGCTTATTGTGGTGGACAAGATAAAGGATGGAGACAGGGATATAAGCAGTACCTATATCCGCGAGGAGATTGCGGCAGGACATATTAAAAAGGCGAATGAACTGCTGGGATATCCCTTTTTCATAAAAGGAAGAGTAGTGCATGGCAGAGCACTGGGCAGGACTATTGGCATTCCGACAGTCAACCTTTCAGTGCCGCACGATAAGCTGCTTCCACCAAAGGGAGTGTATATGTCAAGAGTTCTTGTCAGGGACAACTGGTACCTTGGTGTAACCAATATAGGATGCAAGCCTACTATAGAGGGCAAAAATCCAATCGGTGCAGAGACATATATCATAGATTTTGGGCAGGATGTTTACGGACAGGATATCATGGTAGAGCTTCATAAGTTCGTAAGACCTGAGATGAAGTTTGATTCAATAGAAGCGTTAAAGAGCCAGATGAGTGCAGATATCAATTATACAATCAATTATGCAGGCAGTCACACATTCTAGTGTGGCTGTTTTTTTGCGAAATTACCCAAAATAACGAAAAAATGACAAATATTACGGAAATATTACGGAGAAATATTGACATTTTAACAATTTGTGATATACTCGTAAACATGGGATTATGGATAGCATGAACTGGAGGCTATATGAAAAATAAATTAAAATTAGGACAGGCAGCAGGCGTTGTAGCGTTTGCTATTATTATAGGTGCTGTATCTATGAGTTCAAGCAGCACAGTAGATGCCAGAACATCATTAAAGGAAAACAGAACAGTCAATGCGGGGGTGGCCCTTGGTCTGACAGAGGCGGCAGATGCCACAGAGCTTCTCACAGCAGGGGTTACATCGGCTCTTACTTATTATGGAGCTGACGTATCGGTAGCGCAAAACGACAGCAATGTTGTTACTGCATCTGCTCAGGGTGCACAGGTTGGCAATACTGCACAGGAGACAGAACAGGCAAATGAGGCATCCCAGACACCGACAGCCGCACAGACCTGTGGTTACACAAATCTTGGTATGTCGGTTATCAGCAGCGGAAACTTAAATATCAGACAGGAAGCTTCGACAGACAGCGAGGTAATAGGAATACTTACCAATCACAATGCCTGTGAGCTTCTTGAGGATGCCGGAGAATGGTACAAGGTCACATCAGGCAAGGTGACAGGATATGTAAACAAGCAGTATCTTGTGACAGGAGATGAGGCAGAGGCTATTGCAGAACAGGAGATTAAGACGGTTGCCACAGTAAATACGGAAACACTGAATGTGCGTGCAGAGAAGTCAACAGAGGCTGCGGTGCTTTCGCAGGTTGGAAATTCAGAGGCATTCACGGTTAATTCTGTCGCTGACGGCTGGGTTGAGATAAGTGTGGATGATTCGGTAGGATATATATCACAGGATTATGTGACACTGGCACAGGCACTTCCTACAGCAAAGACAATAGAGCAGGTGAAGTATGGTGACGGCGTATCAGATGTAAGGGCATCTGTTGTATCGTATGCGTTACAGTTTGTCGGAAACAGATATGTGTGGGGTGGTACAAGCCTTGAGAAGGGAGTTGACTGCTCAGGCTTCACAATGAGAATTCTTGGAAAGTATGGAATCTCATTACCGCATTCATCAAGAGCACAGCCTTCATACGGCACAAAAATCAGTGCATCTGAAGCAAAGCCGGGAGATTTATTCTTCTACGGAGGTGGAAGGAGTATCTCACATGTTGCAATTTATATCGGAAACGGACAGATTGTACATGCCAGCAACAAGCGTGATGGAATCAAGGTTTCAAATGCATATTACAGAAATCCGATTTGTGTCGCAAGATATTTGCCGGATTAATAAAAAAACAGTTTACAACAAATGCTTACTATGCTATACTGCATAAGTGTGGTTTTGCCCATGTTCGGTAGTTGGACACTCCGACCTATTGCTGAGCATCATACAGTTATCAGGGCGCATTATAATATAAGGAGGATCAACAATGATCGCAAAGGAAAAGAAACAGGCTATTATCGCAGAGTACGGTAGAACACCAAATGACACAGGTTCACCAGAGGTTCAGATTGCAATTCTTTCAGCAAGAATCGCAGAGTTAACTGAGCATTTCAAACAGAACCCAAAGGATCATCACTCAAGAAGAGGAATGTTAAAGATGATCGGTCAGAGACGTGGATTACTTGCATACCTTAAGGAGATTGATATCGAGAGATATCGTTCACTTATCGAGCGTTTAGGACTCAGAAAATAGTATTTTCTTTAGAGCGGAGTAATTATTATTCCGCTCTATTATTGTTTTTATTATTGTTTTTTGAAAAGCAGAAGTAAGCCGAGACCACTAAAGAGTGCATGAGCGTACATGTATTGTTTAGTAGTTTCGGAAGAGGAATACACTTCTGCAAAAGAATTTTAAGGAGAATTAATATGTACAAAAGTTATTCAATGGAACTTGCCGGCAGGACTCTTACTGTAGATATCGGAAGAGTAGCAGCTCAGGCAAACGGAGCTGTTTTTATCAAGTATGGTGATACAACAGTCCTTTCAACAGCTACAGCATCTGACAAGCCACGTGACGGTGTGGATTTCTTCCCACTCAGCGTTGAGTTCGAGGAGAAGATGTACTCTGTAGGAAAAATTCCGGGTGGTTTTAACAAGCGTGAGGGAAAGGCATCTGAGAACGCTATCCTTACAGATCGTGTAATTGACCGTCCTATGAGACCTCTTTTCCCAAAGGATTACAGAAATGATGTTACATTAAACAACCTTGTCATGTCAGTGGATCCTGAGTGCCGTCCTGAGATAGTTGCAATGATCGGTACAGCTCTTGCTGTTCATATATCAGATATTCCGTTTGACGGACCATGTGCCATGACACAGATGGGACTTGTTGATGGAGAGTTTATCGTAAACCCTTCACAGAAGCAGTGGGATGAGGGCGATTTACAGCTCACAGTTGCTTCTACAAAGGAAAAGGTCATCATGATTGAAGCAGGAGCCAATGAGATTCCTGAGGATCAGATGATTGAGGCAATCTACAAGTGCCACGATATCAACCAGACAGTTATCGCATTTATGGATCAGATCCGTGATGAGATTGGCAAGCCAAAGCATGAGTATGAGAGCTGTGCTATTCCGGAGCAGATGTTTGAGGATATCAAGAAAATTGTTACTCCTGAGCAGATGGAGGAGGCAGTATTCACAGATGAGAAGCAGAAGCGTGAGGAAAATATAAGAGCTATCACAGAGCAGTTAGAGGAAGCCTTCGCTGACAATGAGGAGTACCTTGCAGTACTTGGTGAGGCTATTTACCAGTATCAGAAGAAGACAGTCAGAAAGATGATTTTAAAGGATCATAAGCGTCCGGACGGCCGTGCAATCAACCAGATCAGACCACTCGCAGCAGAGGTTGATTTGATTCCTAGAGTTCACGGCTCTGCAATGTTTACCCGTGGACAGACACAGATTTGTGATGTTGTAACACTTGCTCCTTTATCAGAGATTCAGAAAATCGACGGACTTGATGCTAATATCACAACAAAGAGATATATGCATCACTATAACTTCCCTGCATATTCTGTAGGAGAGACAAAGGTATCACGTGGACCGGGACGTCGTGAGATTGGACACGGAGCACTTGCTGAGAAGGCACTTGTTCCTGTACTTCCAAGCATTGAGGAGTTCCCATATACTATCCGTGCCGTATCTGAGACATTTGAGTCAAACGGCTCTACATCAATGGCTTCAACATGTGCATCATGTATGTCACTTATGGCTGCAGGTGTTCCGATTAAGGCTATGGTTGCCGGAATCTCATGCGGACTTGTAACAGGCGATACAGATGATGATTTCCTTGTACTTACAGATATCCAGGGTCTTGAGGATTTCTTCGGAGATATGGATTTCAAGGTAACAGGTACACATAAGGGTATTACAGCTATCCAGATGGATATCAAGATTCACGGACTTACAAGACCTATCGTTGAGGAGGCAATCGCGAGAACACGTGAGGCACGTCTCTACATCATGGATGAGGTCATGAGCAAGGCAATCGCTGAGCCTAGAAAAGAAGTAAATGAGTGGGCTCCAAAGATTGAGCAGATTACAATCGATCCATCAAAGATTGGTGATGTTGTCGGACAGAAGGGTAAGACAATCAACGAGATTATCGACAGAACCGGTGTCAAGATTGATATCACAGATGATGGCGCTGTTTCAGTTTGCGGAACAGATAAAGAGATGATTGCAAAGGCAATCGACATGATTAAGATTATCACAACTGATTTTGAGCAGGGACAGATCCTTGAGGGAACAGTTGTAAGCATCAAGGAGTTCGGTGCTTTCATCGAATTTGCTCCTGGCAAAGAGGGAATGGTTCACATTTCTAAGATTGCAAAAGAGAGAATCAACAGAGTAGAGGATGTACTCACACTTGGAGACAAGGTAAAGGTTGTTTGCCTTGGCAAGGACAAGATGGGAAGAATCAGCTTCTCTATGAAGGATGTAAAAGAGGATTAATTAATATACGTTAAAGTATAACAATAATATCCAAGTAAAGGGCTGCACGCAGGTGCAGTCCTTTTAATATATGAAATTATATTAATGAGGTTTGAGTTAAGGCAAAACAGGTGCAGCTGTGTCAGATTGTGAAAACGAATCATATACTAAATTAAAAAATAAAATAATAATGAAAAATGCGAAATATAGTATAAATGCAAATCTGGTATATAAAAATGGATATAGTGGTAAAAATGTCAATATAGCAGTGCTTGATACAGGTGTGTTTAAACACAAACAGCTTGATGGGTGCATAAAGCACTTTATGGATTTTGTGGGTGGAAAGGAGACATGTTATGACGATAATGGGCATGGTACACATGTGTGCGGTATATTATCAGCTGCAGATATAGGCATGGCTCCGGGGGCAGGACTATATGTGTTTAAGGTGCTTGATTATCTTGGCATGGGACAGACATCGGATTCAATTCGTGCACTTAAGTATATAAAAGAAAACTGCGTCAGACTTAATATAAAAATACTCAACTTCTCTGTAGGATATCTGCCATGTTCTGATACAGCAGAGCGTATTAAGATATTGAAGCTGATAGATGAATTGTGGGATATGGGAGTGGTAGTTGTTGCAGCAGCGGGCAACTACGGCCCGGCACCGTTTTCTGTAACTGTGCCGGGAATTTCAAGAAAAATAATAACAGTCGGAAGCTTTGATGATATAAGAAGTGGCAAAGGTCCTACCGACTGTTGTATTGTAAAGCCTGAGATTCTGGCTCCCGGGCATGATATCATAAGCCTTGGAACGAGAGATGGCACATATGTAAGAAAAACAGGTACTTCAATGGCTACACCGATTGTGTCAGGTGCCATAGCACTTCTATTGGAAAAAAATCCAAATATGAGACCGGAGGCGGTTAAGCTAGCCCTGTATAATACATGTGACAGGGCAGGAGATAGTCACAAAGGCT
>OLSX01003397.1_pt1 | contig 12988 bp, 13 predicted proteins | sample 1673141 | NCBI WGS metagenome assembly OLSX01 (sample SAMEA3136759, study PRJEB25190) | human gut metagenome | biome: human gut; feature: human-associated habitat; material: faeces | place: Austria | collected 2013
GCGCCGGTTGGATTTTTCACAGCTATGCCAGCGCACGAAATATCGCGCATTGCCCGATTGCGGTTCAGTTCTCAGCATCCAGATAGTCCCACAAATTTATGGTTCCTCCGTCCTCTTCAGCGTTCAACCCGCTATCCCGAAAAGTCATCCTTGTCACGCCTGTTGTTTTGTCGACATAGAAGTACTCATACGCGCCTGTATAACTGCGAAACATCACGACATACTCGCAGTCCGTTTCACCGTAACTTGCCACATACATACTGTCCGGGAGTTGTTCTGCCACACTCCAGTCATACATTTTGTGGCAGTAGTTGTCTACGCCTTCATAGGCCATATCTTCCGTTATTGTCCGCTCCGGCGCAGCGGCGCTCGTCGGTGGGACAGCACTCTCCGGCGTGACCGTGCTCACAACTGCCGGTGCAGGCGAATAATCGGCAGGTGTATCTTTTGCGCCGCATCCCGGCAGCGTTGTGACCACAGTCACCGCGGCAATTATGCAGCAGATTTGTTTTTTCATAGCTCCCTCCGAATCCCGTTTTTTCTGTAGATTCTAGATTATCACATTTTCTTAAAAATGGCAACAGCCACAGTGGCGCGAACCACTGTGGCTGTTTTCTGTCTGATGCGCAGTGTATCTTACCGTCTCGGGCGCTTGACGCCGATCACGTGCGCGGCGATGCCGAGGCCGGTCATGGCGCAAAACACGCGGTGCAGCACACGCGCGCGCTTGACGCCGATCTTCTTCGCCTCAGCGTGCGTATAGTTCAGCCCGACGATGCCGGTGCCGATGACCGCGCCGGTCACGGCGGCAGGGACATTGACCATGCCGGCGGCGGCCGCCTGCGCCGTGTGCACGCCCGCGCCGAGGCACAGCAGCCCTGCGCCCGCACCGTGCACGAGCATACGCGCCTTGTAGTTCATCTTGCCCCAGCGGGTGTGCTTGAGCACGAGCTCCGCGCCGTCGAGCGCGTAGCCCGCCACGCCGAGCCACGGCCACACCTTCGGGTACCTGCTGAGGGTGTTCATGATCTTGCAGTCACATTTTTTCATCCTTGAGTGCCTCCTAAGCCTCATAATTTTGCCGTATTTTGCAGCCCCGCCCGCAGCCTCGGCAGCGCCTCGGGGTCATTTTCCGTCTCGCGCATGACGCACACGACAAGCTGCGCGTCCGTCCGCCCGCTCACAGCCGCAAGGCAGTCGAGCAGCCGCAGCGCCGCCGCGGCATACCGCACGGGGAAAACCACGTCGCGGTCGTCGAGCGCATCCATGCCGTGCCGCCAGACGATCGCCTGCGCGAGGCACATCTGCTGCGTCTGTGTCAGCCGGGGCGGCGGGCAGACCGGCAGCGCAGCCACGCGCCGGAGCAGCTCCGGCCACTGCGGATCGAGCGGCTCGGGCGATGCAAACGCCGCCGCCAGCGCTGCAGGCTTCAGGCACCCGGCACACGCATCCGTGCACCGCTGCGGCACGTTTCCGGCAGCCAGCGCCGCGAGCCGGTGCCTGTCGAGCAGGCGCTGCGCCGCACAGGCAAACGCCTCCGCCGCCGCGAGGTTCTCCCGCGCCGTATGCTCCGGGCGCGTCAGCAGCGCGAGCGTCCGGTCGCGCACCGCCGTGAGCGCCTCCGTCAGCCGCCGCTCCCGCGCGCCGGGCACATAGCCGTCATCCGGTATCCGCACGGATTTCAGGCGCAGGGGTGCGGTGCGCGCGAGCAGCTGCCGCGCGGCCTCCGGGCACGCGAGGGACAGCCCCTGCTCCACCCGGTCACACAGCAGCACCTCCCAGCGCGGAAAATCGCGGCAGGTGCGGCACAGGCTCTGCGCGCCGAGCGTGCGCTGCAGCTCACACAGACCGTCGGCACACAAAAACGGGCAGCGCCCGTCCGTCTGCGCAAAGTAGGTGTCGCCGTCCGCGTCCACGCGCATCACGCGCCGGAGCTTTTCCGCCAGCGGATGCCGCAGGCGCAGATAGGCGTCCTGCGCGTCGGGATCGACAACGATCTCCCACGCGGCGCAGCACGTCTGCGGACACGCACCGGCGATGCACCGGAATGCGTCATAGTCGTCGGGTCTGGTCTGGTACATGGCGGCCTCCTCACGTTGATTTGATTATTGTAACACATTTTACCCCGCAGGGAAAGGGACGTTTCCATGCTCCGTGCGCAAAAAAACAGACGGACACCGGGACAGCCTGTCAAAAAGTATTCCTTTTTGACAAAGGGTTTGCGGCCTGCTGCAGCGCACGCGCCGTCCGCCGGAGGCATACGGCGCGCACGTTTGCAGGCCGAGCGGTATTTTCTCCGCCGCACATGTCGCCGGAGAAAATGATTCCATTTTTTTGCCGCCTGCGGGCGGCAAATTCTGCGAGGCTTTTGGCGGTCTGACCGTTTGCTCCGCTGGGAAAGGGACGCTTTGCCGCCGGTGCGCAAAAAAACAGACGGACACCGGGGTGTCCGTCTGTTTTTCATGTTTTGGCAGCTTACTGCTTGACCATGTCGAGCAGGTTGATGATGCCGCGCGGGCAGATATCGGCGCAGTGGCCGCAGCCGACGCACTTGTCATAGTCGATCTTGGACACGAAGTTCTCGATCTTGATGGCGTCCGCCGGGCACTCACGCTGGCACTTCATGCAGCCGATGCAGCCAACGTCGCAGATCTTGCGCGTGACGGCGCCCTTGTCCTGATTGCGGCAGGCAACGAGCACGGCCTGCTTGTACGGCACGCGCTCGATGATCTTCTTCGGGCAGGCATCGGCGCAGGCCATGCAGCCGACGCACTTGTCGCGGTCGACCTTGGCGACGCCGTTGACGATGTGCATCGCGCCAAACTTACAGGCTCTGGCGCAGTTGCCGAGGCCGATGCAGGCGAAGCGGCACTCCTTGTTGCTCTTGCCGCCGAACAGCATGGCTGCCTGGCAATCCTGCGGGCCGGAGTAGTTGAAGCGCTTGACGGCGACGCCCTCCGCACCGGAGCACGGCACGAACGCAACCATCTTCTCCTCCGCACCGGCGGAGACGCCCATGATCTCGGCGATCTGATCGGCAGCGGCCTGACCGCCAGCCACACAGCAGTTGACCGGAGCCTTGCCGGCCGCGACCGCAGCGGCATAGCCGTCACAGCCGGGGTAGCCGCAGCCGCCGCAGTTGGCGCCGGCGAGACACGCACGGACGGCTTCCTGCTTGGGGTCGACCTCCACATAGAAGATCTTCGCGGCGAAGGCCAGCAGCGCACCGAAGATAGCGCCCATGGCGCCGAGGACAGCGATGCCCTCGAGAATCAATTTAAAATCCATATTCATGCCCTCCTTAGCCGATCTTCATGCCGGAGAAGCCCATGAACGCAAGGGCGAGCAGACCGGCAGAGACAAGGCAGATCGGGAAGCCCTCGAAGCACTCCGGATAGTCGGCAAACTCGAGCTTCTCACGCACGCTTGCAAACAGGCAGATGGCGAGCATGAAGCCGAGACCGCCGAACACACCGTAGACCACGCTCTGCACAAAGCCGAAGGTGTACTGCGTGTTGAGCAGCACGACGCCGAGCACGGCGCAGTTGGTGGTGATCAGGGGCAGGTAGATGCCGAGCGCGGAGTACAGCGACGGGATGGACTTTTTAAGGAACATCTCGATGAACTGCACGAGCGCGGCGATGACGAGGATATAAGCGATCGTCTGCAGGAACTGGAGACCGAGCTGCACGAGCAGCAGGTTGACCAGCCAGCAGATGGCGGACGCGAGGCCCATGACGAACGTGACGGCGAGACCCATGCCGGCGGCGGTGTCGATCTTGCTCGAGCAGCCGAGGAACGGGCAGCAGCCGAGGAACTGCGAGAAAATGAAGTTATTCGTCAGGACGGCGCTGAGGATGATGGCAAAAATACCGGTCGATGAACTCATGTTATGCCGCCTCCTTTTCCTGCGCAGCGAGCGCTTTTTCCTTGGCTTCCTTCTTCTCGGCGGACTTGCGCAGCGCATACTGCATGAGCGCGATCAGGCAGCCGAGCGTAATGAAGCCGCCGATCGGGAGCGTGAGCACGAGCGCGCCGTACTCAGCCGGGAAGATCTGAATGCCGTTGCCGGTACCGATGACACCGTCGATGGTGTTGAAGATACCGGTGCCGAACGAGCCCTTGCCGAGCAGCTCACGGATGACGCACATGGCGATGAGCACGAGCGTGTAGCCGAGACCCTGGAAGATGCCGTCGAAGAACGACGGGCCGACGGGGTTTTTCTGGCAGAACGCTTCGGCGCGGCCGATGATGATGCAGTTGACGACGATCAGCGGGATGAACACGCCCAGAGACGCGCTCAGCGCGGGGACGTAGGCCTGCAGCAGCAGGTCGACGATCGTGACGAAGCTCGCGATGACCAGCACGAAGATGGCCAGACGGATGTCATTCGGGATGACCTTACGGATGAGAGAAATGACCACATTGCAGCACGTCAGGATGACGAGCACGGACAGGCCCATGCCGATGCCGTTGAAGAGGCTGGTCGTGATGGCCATGGTCGCGCACATGCCGATGAGCTGCACGAGAACCGGGTTGTTGGTAATGAGGCCTTCCTTGAACTGTTGTTTGATATTCATGCTTCAGCCCTCCTTAACCCAGCGACTTGGCCGCGTTGATGACGGTCTGCACTTCGGTGACGACGGCGCGGGACGTGATCGTCGCGCCGGAGATGGCTGCGACCGTGCCCTTGTCCTTCGTCAGCGCAAGGCCGTCGCCCTGGCCGACGAGATTGTCGCGCCAGGCACCGTCGGTGGTGTCGGCCGCCTTGGCGCCGAGGCCGGAGGTCTCGGAATGCTTGGTGATGTACACACCGGTGCAGTTATAGTCGCTGTCGAGACCGACGACCATGGTAATCATGCCCTGTGCGCCGGAGAACGTGGTCTCGGCGACGTAGCCGGTCTGCTCGCCGCCGGTGGTGGCGACGCTGAGCTTGGTGATGGTGCCGTCGTTCTCGAAATCGGCCTGCTCTGCGTAATCATCGGCCGGGAGAACGTTGGCGTATGCGTTTTTGGTCGTCTCGGCTGCGCGCATGGCGATGGTGTCCTTCGTCACCTCATAGATGAGGCCGAGGGCGAGCGCCATGATCGCGGACACGGCAAAGAGCACGAGCGCGAGCTTGATGATCTGGCCGCCGCCGGATTTCTTTTCAGTCTTTTCAGCCATTTGCAGCAGCCTCCTTTGCTTCTTTCTTTGCAGCCTTTGCAGCGGCCTTCTTGGCCTTGACGTCCTCGCGGCTGACGCCGAACTGACGGCGCTGGGTGTGCTTGTCGAACATCCACGCGCAGCAGTTCATGATGAGGATGGCAAAGGAAACGCCCTCCGGGAAGCCGCCGAACACGCGGATGAGCACGGTCAGCGCGCCGCAGCCGACGCCGTAGATGATGCGGCCGGGAGCGGTGACGGGGCTGGTGCTGTAGTCGGTCGCCATGAAGAACGCGCCGAGCAGCAGGCCGCCGGTCAGGAGGTTGTCGAGCATCCACTGGACGTGGGTGTAGCCGCCGCCGTTTTTGCTGCCGAAGATGAGCGTCAGCAGGGCGACGGAGCCGATGAACGACACGGGGATGTGCCAGGTGATGACCTTGCGCACCAGCAGATACACGCCGCCGATGAGCAGCGCGAGCGCGCTCACCTCACCGAGGCAGCCGGGCATCGTGCCGAGGAACATGGACTTCAGCGTGAAATACTGCGGCAGCGCCTCGCCGGCCTTCATATAGCTCAGCGGGGTGGCCATGGTCTCAGCGTCCACAACGCCGGCCAGACTGCCGGGCACGACCCACGTGGTCATGAACAGCGCGTAGGACGCGAGCAGGAACGCACGGCCGGCAAGCGCCGGGTTGAGGAAGTTCTTGCCGATGCCGCCGTAGAGCTGCTTGACGACCACGATGGCGAAAAACGCGCCGATGATCGGCAGCCACCACTTGCAGTTGGCGGGCAGGGTGAACGCGAGCAGGATGCCGGTGACCACGGCGGACAGGTCGCCGATGGTGTCGGGCTTTTTCAGGAGCTTGCGGTAAGCCCACTCAAAAAACACGCACGACACGACCGACACGGCCAGCGGGATGAGCGCCTGAGCGCCGAACTGCCACACGCCGACGCACAGAGCCGGGAGCAGGGCGATGATCACATCGAGCATGATCTCGCGCGTGCCGCGCTTGGCGCGAACCTGAGGCTGATAGGCAGCGTCAAAGGTAAATTCTTTCGGTGTCATTTCGTTTCAGCCTCCTTTGCAGCGGCTTCCGCGCGGGCCTTTTCTTCCGCCGCGCGGGCGGCGAAGAGGAGCTTTGCGGTCTTGAAGGTGTGGGTCAGGGGCAGACGGCCCGGGCAGTTGTACGAGCAGCTGCCGCACTCGAAGCAGTCGAGGATGTGGTACTTCTGCATGTTCTCGAAGTCACGGTTCTGGAAGTACTTGTACATGTACAGCGGCTCGAGCTTCATCGGGCAGACCGTCAGGCACTTGCCGCAGTGGATGCACGTCGGGTTTTCGACCGAGCGGTCTTCCTTATCGGTGAAGAACAGGATGCCCGCGGTGCCCTTGATGTTGGGCGCCTCGAGATTCGTGGCGATCAGGCCCATCATGGGGCCGCCGAGCACGATCTTCTTCGGCTCGACGACAAAGCCGCCGCACTGCTCGACGATGTAGCTGAACGGGGTGCCGAAGCGGCACTGCAGGTTATAGGACTTATCGCCCATGGCGCTGCCGGCGACGGTGAGGACACGCTCGATGCTCGGCATGCCTTCGTAGCAGGCGCGGTAGATGGCGTAAGCCGTCTGGGTGCTGATGACGTTGCAGCCGACGCCGGACGGCAGACCGCCGGGCTTGACCTCACGGTTCGTGATGGCCTTGATCTGCATCTTCTCAGCGCCCTGCGGGTACTTGACGTTCTCCGGCACGATCTCCACGCCGTACTGCGCGGGGTTCTTGGACAGGAGCAGGTCGATGGCGTCCTGCTTGTTCTTCTCGATGCCGTAGTAAGCCTTATCGAGACCGGACGCGATGCGCGCCAGCTCGATGCCCTTGAGCAGTTCCTCAGGGTGGTTCTTCATGGTCAGGTGGTCGCCGTTGAGGTACGGCTCGCACTCTGCACCGTTGATGATGAGCGTGTCGACCTTGCCGAGACCGCCGCGGATCTTGAACGCGGTCGGGAACATGGCGCCGCCGTGACCGACGATACCGGCCTCGCGGATGCGCTCGAGAATGGCCTCAGGATCCTTCATCTGCTCGGGCGTCAGCGGCGCGAGATCCGTGCAGGGGGTGTCCTGGAAGTCGTTTTCGATCACGATCGCGGGGACCATGTCGCCCAGCGGGTGGGGTCTCGGCTCGATGGCAATCACCTTGCCGGAGACAGTCGCATGGATGGGGGCGGAGACGGGTGCGGGATTGTCAGCGATCTTCTGACCCATCTTCACATAGTCGCCCACTTCGACCAGCGGCTTGCAGGGTGCGCCGATATGCTGCATCACCGGGAGCACGACCTGCGGCGGAGGAGCAATGACGGTCACCGGAACGTCCGGCGCCTTCATGTAGTTGGGATGAACTCCGCCATGAAACTTAAAGGGCATTTGCATCACCTCTCTATTTTTTGACCCACATATCTTAGCACACCACCCCATTTTCGTCCACCAAAAACGGCGGAAAAACATCAAATTGTACTAATTTAAATATTAACGAACCTGAAAAAATGCTGACAAGACCGATCTTTGCGAAAAATTTGCAACATTTTGTGCATTTTGGCCCTTTTTTCCCGTTTCATCCGGAATACAGGCATGCGCAGACGCGAAAAAAATCCGCGCGCAGGGGCTTAACAAGCGCGCAAAAATCCTGTAAAATAGATCACAACTGTTCTGCCGGCGCGCCGCCGGCGGGAAAAGGAGGCCACGTTATGCAGACACCCTGGGCGGACACGCTCGATCGCGCGCAGCCGCTGCCGGAGTATCCCCGGCCGCAGATGGTGCGCGACAGCTACCTGAATCTCAACGGCCCGTGGAGCTACGCGATCACGACGAGCGCGCAAAAGCCCGCGCAGGCCGACGGCACGATCCTTGTGCCCTTCTCGCCCGAGAGCGAGCTGTCCGGCGTGGGACACATCCTGCAGCCGGAGGAATACCTGTGGTACATCCGCACGGTCACGCTGCCGGACGGGTTCAACATCGGCCGCGTGCTGCTGCACTTCGGCGCGGTCGATCAGACTGCGACCGTGTGGTGCAACGGTGTGGAGCTGGCCACGCACACGGGCGGCTACCTGCCGTTCACGGTGGACATCACCGAGGTGCTGGCCAAGGAAAACACGATCCTCGTGTGCGTGCGCGACGCGACCAACAAGTCCCAGCTCCCGCGCGGCAAGCAGACGCTGCACCCGCACGGCATCTGGTACACACCGCAGAGCGGCATCTGGCAGACGGTCTGGCTCGAGAGCGTGCCGCAGAATTACATCCGCTCCCTGCGCGTGACACCGCTGTTCGACGCGCATCAGGTGGAGATCACCGTCGAGGGCGAAGGGCAGTGCACGATCGACCTTGAGGGCCGCCGCTACACGTTCCCGGCGGGCGTTCCGGCGCACGTGCCGGTGCGCGCCTTCCGCCCCTGGTCGCCGGAGCAGCCGACGCTCTACCCCTTCAGCGTGACGCTCGGCAGCGACACGGTCTATAGCTACTTTGCCATGCGCAAATGCAGCGTCGAGACGGACAAGGACGGCGTGCGCCGCCTGTTTCTCAACGGCAGGCCGTATTTTCACAACGGGCTGCTCGATCAGGGCTACTGGCCGGACGGGCTCTACACCGCGCCGAGCGACGACGCGCTCGTCTACGACATCCAGCTGGCCAAGGACATGGGCTTTAACATGCTGCGCAAGCACATCAAGGTCGAGTGCGACCGCTGGTATTACCACTGTGACCGGCTGGGCATGCTCGTCTGGCAGGATATGCCCTGCGGCGGCCGGCGCTACGACCCGCTCATCGTCTCGACCCCGCTCGTGACGGGCTGGCATCTCGACGACAGCTGGTATCCCCTCTTCGGCCGCACGAACGTGACGGCGCGCAAGGCGTTTCTGAACGAGCTGCGCGACATGGTCACCACGCTCTACAACCACCCGTGCATCGCCGTATGGGTGCCGTTCAACGAGGGCTGGGGCCAGTTTGACAGCCAGACGGCCGTGCAGGTCATCCAGTCCGTGGACAAGACCCGCACGATCGACCCGGCCAGCGGCTGGCACGATCAGGGCTTCGGCGATGTGCGCAGCCTGCACGTGTACTTCCAGAAGTACAAATTCCAGCCCGACAAGCTCGGCCGCGCCACGCTGCTGTCGGAGTTCGGCGGCTATATCCACCGCGTCGAGGGCCACGCCGTCGGCGGCAGGAGCGTCGGCTACAAGACGTGCGACGCGCCGCTCTCGCTCGAATACGCGCTGCAGGCGCTCTATGACGAGCAGATCCGCCCCGCCATCGCGCAGGGCCTCAGCGCCGCGGTGTACACGCAGCTGAGCGACGTGGAGCACGAGCTCAACGGCCTCGTGACCTATGACCGCAGCGTCGTCAAGCTCCCGGTGCAGACGCTGCGCAAGATCTTCTATATCGAAAACGAATAAACAAAACCGCCCGCTGCGATCGCAGCGGGCGGTTGATTTTTGCGTTTTGGGCTCGGCTCAGTACGCCACGCCCCAGTAGATCATGCACTTGGCGGGCTTGCCGCACACGGGGCAGACATCGTCGATGTGCTCCTGCTCGAACGGGATGCAGCGGCTGGACATACCGGCCTTTTCCTTCATCTCGAGCTCGCAGGCGAGGTCGCCGCACCACATGGTCTTGATGAAGCCGCCGTTTTTCTCCTGCAGCTCCTTGGCCTCGGCCAGCGAGTGCGCAGCGTAGGTGTGCTCGTCAAGGTTGCGCTTGGCCTTGTCGAACAAGCCCTGCTGCACATCCTCGAGCAGCGCGGGGATGCGCGCCTCGAGCTCATCGAGCGCGACGGTGATCTTCTCGCCGTTGTCGCGGCGGACGGCGACGCAGTGGCCGGCCTCGATGTCCTTCGGGCCGATCTCGACACGCAGCGGCACGCCCTTCATCTCCCAGTTGGCGAACTTCCAGCCGGGGCTGTTGTCGCTGAAGTCGCCCTGCGCGCGCAGGCCGGCGGCCTTCAGGCGCGCGACGAGCTCCTCGGCCTTCTCGGTCACGCCGGGCTTGTGCGCCGCGATGGGCAGCACGATGACCTGGATCGGCGCGATGTGCGGCGGCAGCACGAGACCGCTGTTGTCACCGTGGGTCATGATCAGGCCGCCGATGATGCGCGTGGACATACCCCACGAGGTCTGGTGCGGATAGGCCTGCTGGTTGTTCTTGTCGGTATAGGTGATGTCGAACGCGCGGGCAAAGCCGTCGCCGAAGTAGTGGCTCGTGCCGGACTGCAGCGCCTTGCGGTCGTGCATCATGCACTCGATGGTGTAGGTGTTCACCGCACCGGCGAACTTCTCCTTGTCGGTCTTGTTGCCGCGGATGACGGGCATGGCCAGCTCCTGCTCGCAGGTGTCGGCATAGATCTCGAGCATCTGCAGCGTCTCCTTGCGCGCCTCTTCCTCAGAGGTGTGCAGGGTGTGTCCCTCCTGCCAGAGGAACTCGCGGCCGCGCAGGAACGGGCGGGTGGTCTTTTCCCAGCGCATGACGCTGCACCACTGGTTATACAGGCACGGCAGATCGCGCCAGCTGTGCACAATGTGGCTCCAGTGCTGGCAGAAGAGCGTCTCGGACGTCGGGCGCACGCACAGGCGCTCCGGCAGCTCCTCGCTGCCGCCCATGGTGACCCACGCGCACTCGGGCGCGAAGCCCTCGACGTGGTCCTTCTCCTTCTGCAGCAGGCTCTCGGGGATCAGCATCGGCATGGACACGTTCTGGTGACCGGTCGCCTTGAACTTCCCGTCGAGCACCTTCTGGATGTTCTCCCAGATGGCGTAGCCGTAGGGGCGCAGAACGAACAGGCCCTTGACGTCGGAATAATCCACAAGCTCCGCCTTGGTGCACACGTCGGTGAACCACTGGGCGAAATCCACTTCCATATCGGTGATCTGCTCGACCTTTTTTTCTTTGGCCATAAGCGCAACTCTCCTCTGTATGCCGCGCGAAGCACCCGCGCAGCCGTAATTTATAATGTATTGGGCAACTTTTATATTTTATGCAATCGCCCACCGTTTGTCAAGCACGCACAGCGCTCAAAGCACCTGCTCGGCGACAAAAATGCCGATGAGCACGGCGATCACGCCGTAGAGCACGACACCGGCGGCGGAGTGCCGCTCCGGCCGGCGGTCGAACAGCTGTCTCACACACAGCAGTGCAAGCAGCCCCGCACCGACCCAGTACGCCGGGTGGACGGCGATGGCCATGACCGCCGCCTCGACGATCATGAGCGCGAACACCGCGATCTGCCATGTGCGGATGCGCCGCACGCGGCTGTTGCAGTAAATTTCACGCCAGATGTCGGCCAGCTCGCGGCGCCGGCGGCGGAAAAACGGCTCGCGCGGCTTTTTGGGCGCGGTCCCGGGCGCTGCGGTCTCGGACGCTGCGGTCCCGGGCGTCTGCGCCGCCGTTTCGGGCTCCGTCTCGGTGTAGGGGCGCTCTTGTTCCATGCGTTCCACTCCTTTCCGGCTTTTCGGAAAACCGGCTCTTTTTTCACAGGATACCCCGCCGCAGACCGCCTGTCAAGAGCCGGCGCACGGGCGAAAAGTGCATTTCGGGCTTGACCGCACCTGATTCGTGCAATATAATATGTAAATTAGAATGCCATACAATGTGCATCGAACCCCTTGGAGGTGACCATCTATCAACAGACAGAGTTACATGGCGGAGATCAGCAGCCTGCTCGGCCTGATCACCGACGACCAGACACGTCAGGCGCTCATCGCGCAGATGGAGAATATGTTTGACAATGCGCCCGATGAGGAGCGCCTCATTCAGGAGATCGGCAACCCGACCAAAGTCGCCGTTGCCCTCATCCGGTATGCCGACAGCGGCAAGATCACACCGGCCGCCGCGCCCGTGGTCGCGCCCGCACAGGCGCAGCCCAGGCGCACGCCGCAGCCGCGCCCGCGCGCAGAGCAGTACCGCCCGATGACCGCGGCCGCCGCGCAGAGACCCGCGCCGTCGTTCACGTTCCCGGATCTGCCGGAGGAGCCCGATGAGCCCGAAACGGACGAAGCGCCCGTGCTCGACGGGCAGCTCTCATTCGACGAGCAGCCGGCTGACGACGACGGCTACTACGATGAGCAGCCCGCCGAGGACGACGGCTACTACGACGAGCAGCCTGCCGACGACGACGGCTACTACGACGAACAGCCCGCCGACGACGACGGCTACTACGACGAGCAGTCCGGCGAAGAATACGGCGAGGAATACGACGAAGAATACTACGACGACTACGAGCCGGAATACAAGACGAACGTCTTTCTGGCGATCCTGTACACGCTCGGCGCGATCATCATCGGCGTGCCGGTGTTCGCCGTGCTGCTGGTGCTGGATCTGGCCGTGCTGGCCATCGGCGCCGTGTGCGGTGCAGCCGGTGTGAGCCTGATCATGACTGCGTTCATCGGCCTGCCCGTGGTGGCGGATATGCTCATCCTGCTCGGCGGCGGCGCCGCCGTGATCGCCATCGCGCTCGTCGTGATCTGGCTGGCCGTCTGGCTGTTCATCCGCATGGTCATCGGCTGGGTCAGGCTGCTGGTGCGGCTGGGCCATCGCTGGTGCAGAAAGGAGATCGCCGCATGAAAAAAGCATGGAAGACCATTCTCATCATCGCGCTGTGCATCAGCTGCGAAAAGAAAATCGTCGTTCCGGTGCAGCTCTGTGTGCTCTCGACCGGCTTCGTGACAGTGGAATCGCAGCAGAACGCGATCTGTACGACTTTCCCGAGTCTGTTCCCGAAACAGATCAAGCCGTCTGACACATTGGAGAACTGCGGCGCAGTATCCGGCGATACAGATGCGGACGACATCTGCAAACCATGTGATCC
>OLSX01003402.1_pt1 | contig 12972 bp, 10 predicted proteins | sample 1673141 | NCBI WGS metagenome assembly OLSX01 (sample SAMEA3136759, study PRJEB25190) | human gut metagenome | biome: human gut; feature: human-associated habitat; material: faeces | place: Austria | collected 2013
CCTGCAATCCACCGGGGATACAGAATGATACGGCCTATGGGGAGCGTTATCAAATCGTTATCAAAAGAGAGGCACAAAACCGTCTATCCGTTGTGCCGCAACGGGTTCAAAGTTTCAAAAACTCATTCCCACTCAATAGTCGCGGGGGGCTTGGAGGTAATATCGTAGACGATGCGGTTGATGTGGGGCACCTCGTTGACGATACGGACGGAGACCCGGTCCAGCACATCGTAGGGGATCCGGGTCCAGTCGGCGGTCATGAAGTCCGTGGTGGTGACACTGCGGAGGGCCAGAGTATAATCATAGGTCCGGCCATCGCCCTGCACACCTACGGAGCGCATATTGGTCAGCACCGCGAAATACTGGCTCATGGCGCTCTCCAGATGCGCCTTGGCAACCTCGTCCCGGAAGATGAAATCCGCCAGACGCAGAATATCCAGTTTTTCCTTCGTCACATCCCCCAGACAGCGGATGGCAAGGCCGGGGCCGGGGAAGGGCTGACGCATCACCAGATACTCCGGCAGGCCCAACTCACGGCCCAGCTGCCGCACCTCGTCCTTAAAGAGCATCCGCAGAGGCTCGATGATCTCCTTGAAATCCACATAATCCGGCAGACCGCCCACATTGTGATGGCTCTTGATCACAGCAGCGTCACCGGCGCCGGACTCGATCACATCCGGGTAAATCGTACCCTGAGCCAAGTAATCCACCTGGCCGATTTTTTTGGCTTCCGCCTCAAAGACCCGGATGAATTCCTCGCCGATGATCTTCCGTTTGCGCTCCGGCTCGCTGACGCCGGCCAGCTTGCTCAAAAACAGCTCCTCCGCGTTGACCCGGACGAAGTTGATGTCCCACTTTCTGAAGGCCTCCTCTACCTCGTCTCCCTCGTTGAGACGCATGAGGCCGTGGTCTACAAATACGCAGGTCAGCTGATTGCCTACGGCCTCCGCTATCAGCGCTGCCGCCACAGAGGAATCCACGCCGCCGGAGAGGGCCAGCAGCACCTTGCCGTCCCCCACCTTTTCCCGGATCTGACGGATGGCAACATCCTTATAATCCCCCATGGTCCACTGCCCCTTTGCGCCGCAGACCTCATAGAGGAAGTTGCGGAGCATGGCGGTGCCGTAGGCGGTGTGATTCACCTCCGGGTGGAACTGGACGCCATAAAAGCCCCGGCGCTCGTCACAGATGGCTACATTGGGACAGGCGTCGGAATGGGCCACCAGTTCAAAGCCCTCCGGCACCTTCTCCATATAGTCGCCGTGGCTCATCCAGGTAACACTCTCGGCAGGCAGGCCCTTGAACAGCTTGCAGTCGGTGCGGAAATAGGTCTCCGTCTTGCCGTACTCCCGGGCGGAATCCGCCGTAGCCGCCGTCACCCGGCCGCCCAGATTGTGGGCGATGAGCTGACAGCCGTAGCAAATGCCCAGAATGGGGATCCCCAGCTTGAAGATCTCCGGGTCTGCCTGCGGGGACGCGGGATCGTACACACTGTTGGGCCCACCGGTAAAGATAATGCCGATGGGGGCCATCGCCTTGATCTCCGCCACCGGGGTGGTGTAGGGCCTGACCTCGCAGTATACGCTGCATTCCCGGACCCGCCGAGCGATGAGCTGATTATACTGACCTCCGAAATCGAGTACTAAAACGGTTTGTGATGCCATAGAGACCTCCTGAAAAATAACGATTCAGATATTGCGGCTTTATGCGTTTTCACGCTCCAGCGCCGCCTGGACAAAGCCCTTGAACAGCGGATGGGCATGGTTGGGGCGGGATTTGAATTCCGGGTGATACTGAACGCCCACAAAGAACGGCTGATCCGTCAGCTCCACCGTCTCCACCAGCCGCCCATCGGGGGACAGCCCGGAGAGGACCAGTCCCGCGGAGGTGAGGGCCTCTCGGTAGTCGTTGTTGAATTCGTAGCGGTGGCGGTGACGCTCGGAGATCTCCAGCGTGCCGTAGCACCGCTCCATGGTGGTGCCGGGCCGGATCACACAGGGATAGGCCCCCAGCCGCAGCGTGCCGCCCTTGTCGATCTCGCCGCTCTGTCCCGGCATGAAGTCGATGACCTTGTTTTCGCACAGTTCGTTGAACTCGCCGGAATCCGCGTCGGCGATCCCGGCGGCGTGGCGGGCATATTCGATCACAGCGATCTGCATTCCCAGACAGATGCCGAAATAGGGAACATGGTGCTCCCGGGCGTATTTCGCCGCCAGGATCATGCCGTTGATTCCCCGCTGGCCGAAGCCGCCGGGGACGATGATGCCGTCCAACGCGCCCAAAACCGCCTCCGCATCGCTTTCCGTAATGGTCTCGGAGTCGATCCAGCGGATGTCCACCTCAGCTCCCAGGGCATAACCCGCATGGCGCAGCGCCTCTGCCACGGAGAGATAGGCGTCATGAAGCTGAACGTATTTGCCCACCAGACCGATGGTCACACGTCTGTCCGCATGTTTGATCCGCTCCACCATGTGTTCCCACTCCGTCAGCTCCGGGGCCGGGGCGTCGATGCCCAACTCCCGGCAGACCACAGAGGAAAAGTGGGACTGCTCCAGCATCAGCGGCGCCTCATACAGGCAGGGCAGCGTGATGTTCTCAATGACGCAGTCGGGCTTTACATTGCAGAACATGGAGATTTTCTGGAAAATAGAAGGCTCCAGCGGCTCGTCGCACCGGAGGACGATGAGGTTGGGATTGATCCCCATGCCCTGAAGCTCCTTGACGGAATGCTGGGTGGGCTTGGACTTGTGCTCATCGGAGCCCCGGAGGAAGGGCACCAACGTCACATGGATAAAGAGGCTGTTCTCCCGGCCCACCTCCAGAGAGATCTGCCGGACAGCCTCCAGGAAGGGCTGGGACTCAATATCGCCGATGGTGCCGCCGATCTCGGTGATGACCACGTCGGCGTCCGTCTGCTTGCCCACCCGATAGACAAATTCCTTGATCTCATTGGTGATGTGGGGGATCACCTGCACGGTGGAGCCCAGATACTCCCCCCGGCGCTCCTTGTTCAGAACGTTCCAGTACACCTTGCCGGTGGTGAGGTTGGAATATTTGTTCAGATCCTCGTCGATGAACCGCTCATAGTGACCCAGATCCAGATCCGTTTCCGCGCCGTCCTCGGTGACGTAGACCTCGCCGTGCTGATAGGGGCTCATGGTGCCGGGGTCCACATTGATGTAGGGGTCCAGCTTCTGAGCGGCCACCTTCAGCCCCCGCATTTTCAGCAGACGGCCCAGAGATGCCGCCGTAATGCCCTTGCCAAGGCCGGACACCACACCGCCGGTTACAAAAATATACTTTGTCATACGTTCTCCTCCGATAATTTCACGTTCTGTCTACGCAGTCCCGCTTTGGCAGTTTTTATTTATAAGTCGACAAGATCTGCTCCGCCACGGCCCGCTTCGTCACGCAGCGATCCATCGCCTGCTTTTCGATGTATCGGTGGGCCTCCTTCTCCGTCATATTCAGTTCCCCGATCAGCAGCCACTTGGCCCGGTTCACAAGGCGGATCTCCTCCATTTTTTCCTCAATGGTGGCATTCTTCTTTTCCAGCCCCCGCAAACGCTCCCGGGTACCGCACAGCAGCCGCAGGGATTGGGTAAACAGCTGGGTCGACATAGGCTTGGACAGCACCAGAACGCCCTGTGGCGTCAGCCGTCCGTCAATATCCGGAAAATGCTCTGCCTTCACCAGCAGCAGTACCCCGGCGGCGCTGTGCTGGCAGATATCCTGCGCCAGTCGGGTACCGAACTCATCCGGCAGCGGCGTGTTGATCACCACCAGATCGCAGCTGTTTTCCAGCAGCTCCCGGCGGGCACCGGCGGCGTCCGTCAGCACCGTGACCGGCCAATAGAACCGCTCCGGCAGAAGGCCCCGGACGGATTCATTGAATTTTGCGGAGGCGGACACCACCAGAACGCTGTACGCATGGCCAAGCTCCATCGTTGTCCCCCTCCTTTTCTATGTTTTTTACCGCGTGCTTTCTGAACGGTCAGGTATAGTATTGGATGATCGCTGCAGGAAGATGTTCTTTGATAAAATCACTGGCGGCGGCAGCTGCCTTGGCCTCCGCCCAGGTCTCCGGCAGTCTGCGGTACCGGGCCCGGATCTCCTCCGGCGCCGTGTAGAGGTTCAGATCCGCCGCAGGCGGCAGCTGCATGTTGTGAGCAACGCCCTCCATTCCCGCCCGAATCAGCAGGACAAAGGCCAGATACGGGTTGCACAGCGGGTCCGGAGACCGCAGTTCCGCCCGCCGGTATTCCCCCACCGCCGCCGGGACCCGGATGAGCTGAGAGCGGTTCTCAGCGGACCAGGAAAGATAGCCGGGTGCCTTCCAGCTTCCAAAGCGGCGGTAGGATTCCTCCGTGGGGTTCAGGAACGCCGTCATGGCCTCCACATGGGCCAGCACCCCGGCAAGGACCTGGGGCATCACGTCCCGCTTATCCTCGCTGACAGCGGAGAAGTTGATGTGCATTCCGTTGCCCGCCTTGTCTGCCAGAGGCTTGGGTCCGAAATCGGCATACAGCCCGTTCCGGGCCGCCACCGTATCCACAGCCGCCCGGAAGGTCACGGCGTTATCCGCCGCAGTGACCGGGTCTGCATAGCGGAAATCAATTTCGTTCTGGCCGGGGCCCTCCTCATGGTGAGAGCTTTCCGGCCGGATGCCCATGCGCTCCAGCGTCAGGCAGGCCTCCCGGCGGACATTCTCCCCCTTGTCTGCCGGGGCAATGTCCATGTAACCGGCATGGTCATAGGGAATTTTGGTAGGCTCGCCGTCCTCGTCCAGCCGGAACAGATAGAATTCCATCTCCGTTCCGAAGGCAAAGGTCAATCCGGCCTTTTTGGCGTCCTCTACCGTTTTTTTCAACAGGCTCCGGGCGTCCGCGCCGATGACGGTGCCGTCTGGCTGGGTCACGGCGCAGAACATCCGCACCACCCGTCCATGCTCCGGCCGCCAGGGCAGCACACAGAGGGTGGACGGGTCCGGGCGCAGCAGCAGATCAGAGTGGACCTCCCCGCCGAAGCCGGGAATGGCGGAGCCGTCGATGGCAATACCGTACTGGAAGGCCCGGTCCAGTTCCTCCGGCATAATGGCGATATTTTTCTGGCGGCCCGCCGCGTCGCAGAAGGCCATGCGGATGAACTTCACGTCCTCCTCCGCCGCATACTGCTTGATCTCCTCAACCGAATACTGCATATTGTCTCCGCCTTTCCGTTATGGTTTCCGTATGCATGCCCGGCGATCCAGGCCCCCTCATTTTTTGATGCAACTGTTATAGCACACCTTTTTATAAATTTACAATATGTAAAACAGAAAAAAATCATGGTTTTCCGGGACTTATTCTCCGTCATGCTCACACATTGGGGGCTACCGCTGCCGGTCTGGTCACCTGTCCTGTTTTGCGCTCTGCGGCGATCCTTTTCAAACCGCATGCCCGTTCTGCAACAAAAAAGGCGTCCACTTCCAACGGGAGCCGTGCTCCCTCTGAAAATGAACGCCTTTGCTCATTTTGTATTCAAAAAAGACCTGATTCAACAAATTAGATTAAATCGTACCATGTGCGTCCGCGCTTGTCAATCATTTTTCTGTCGAACACGGTGCAAAAAGGAGGGCCTTCGCCCTCCCCTTTTGCCGATCACCGGTGCTTACACCGTGCCGGTGACAATCAGCTCGCTGACGCCGGGGGTCACGGCCCACGCCCCGGTTACCGGGTCCTGAGTATACGTGGCCGCAGGGACGGTGATCTGCCCCGCTGTTGTGGCGAACAGTCCAGTGGTCCCGTCATAGGTGTACTGCGTACCGGCAGTCCAAGGTGCGCCGTTGTAGGTCACCGTGAGACCGTTGAGAACCGGATCGAAGGTATCCCGGAGGATCACATCGTCCGTCGCGGTGACGGGGGTATTGCCGGTGTTCTGGATGGTAAAGGTGTAGGTGATCCGGCCGTTCTCCGCCACCACCGTGGGGCTCAGCCCCTTGGTGATGGACAGTCTCGGGCTGCTCACCACGCCAACTGTCTCCTCCGCCGTCACAGGTGCGGCCAGCCCGCCGCCGGTCACGGTGACGGTGTTGACAATACTGGACTCCGCTGCCAGCGGCGCGTAGCGGGTCACCTCCGTCTCGTAGATCACAAGGGCGCTGCCACCGGCAGGGACCGTGATGCCGGTGACGGTCATGGGTGGTCCGGCGTTAACGACCGGAGCGGCTTGCAGTGCGCCGTTCACATAGTACCGAACGCTGCCCGGCAAATAGGCCAGAGGATACAGGGTCGCTCCGCCAAAGGTGTAGCCGCCCAGATTGTCGGAAATGGTCAGGCCCGTCAGGGGCGTGATGCCGCTGTTGGTAAGGCTGACCACATACGTGACCGTCCCACCCGGCTCGTAATTCTCCCGCACCGCCGTTTTTGCGGCGGTCAGGACCTCCCTCAGCTCTCCGGTGACAATATTGGAATTGACGGTGCCGCCGGTATAGGTGAGGGTCGCCATATTCTGAAAGGATGTGGGCATAAAACAAGCCTCCTTAAAATCGCTCAGATTCGCGCGTCTGCGCGTTCCATTCTATGCGCCGGAACAGCACACGGTCCCCCGCCATTCTCTAAAAGCAATAAAAAAAACAGCCCACCTTTGGCACTTTCGGAAAAAATCTGGTTTTGCTGTGGGAAAGCGTTGATTTTTTTCGGGAACCGTGCTATCTTGATAACAAGCGAAATCGTTTTCTTGCGGATGTAGTTTTCGCATGTCTGTTAACGGACACAGAAAAATCCGTTTGCGCTTTCGCCAACCTTTTCCCCGCAAACCATTTTCTATTTGTACGCTTATCCAAATAATGATCCTAAATATTCATAAGGAGGACGTTTTATGTTTGATCCGAAAACTGTTTCCCTGGGTATTGCTCCCATCGGCTGGTGCAATGACGATATGCCGGAGCTGGGTGCTGAGAACACCTTCCAGCAGACCGTCAGCGAGATGGCTCTGGCCGGCTTCACCGGCTGCGAGATCGGCAACAAGTATCCCACCGACCCCGCTGAGCTGAAGAAGGCTCTGGACCTGCGCGGTATGCGCATCGCCAGCCGCTGGTATTCTTCCTTCATCCTGACCCGTTCCATGGAGGAAGAGGAGAAGGACTTCATCGCCAACCTGGACTTCCTGGAGGCTGTCGGCGCAAATCACATCAACGTCTCCGAGCAGAGCTACTCCATCCAGGGCAAGGTGGACGTGCCCATCCTCACCGGCGGCCACAAGCATGTCATGAACGATGAGGAGTGGGATCGCTTCTGCAAGGGTCTGAACCGTCTGGGCCAGATCGCTTCCGAGCGTGGCTTCAAGCTGTGCTTCCATCATCACATGGGCACCGTGGTCCAGACCAGCGAGGAGACCGACCGCATGATGTCCAACACCGATCCCCGGTATGTGTTCCTCTGCTATGATACCGGCCACTTCACCTTCGCCGGCGAGGATCCCCTGGCCATGCTGAAGAAGTATGTGGACCGCGTGGGCCATGTCCATCTGAAGGATATGCGTCTGCCCGTGGTGGAGGAAGCCCGCAAGAACAACTGGTCCTTCCTGCAGTCCGTCCGCAATGGCGCTTTCACCGTCCCCGGTGACGGCAACGTGGACTTCGATCCCGTGTTCAAGGTGCTCTCCGACGCCGGCTATCAGGGCTGGCTGCTGGTGGAGGCCGAGCAGGATCCCGCCAAGGCCAATCCTCTGGAGTACGCCATCAAGGGCCGCACCTACATCCGGGAGCACACCGGTCTGTAAATCGCGCGATGGGAGGACCCCGGTCCTCCCCACCGCGTTTCCATACCACTTTTTGACATCAAACAGGAGATGTTTCCAATGACTTATTTTAATAAGAACAAGGAACTCAAACGGGGCTACAACGCCTATATCGACGAATCCACCAACTACATGGGTACCCTGATGAACGTGGGCCTGCTGGTGATGGAGGACGGCGACACCTACACCTACGAAAGCGCCGACCGCGAGGTTGCCATCCTGCTTTTTGAGGGCAAGGTCACCTATGAATACGCCGGCAAGACCGTTGAGGCCGACCGCCCCAACTGCTTCCATCACGAGGCCTACTGCCTGCTGGCTCCCAAGGGCACCAAGATCACCCTGACGGCTCACAGCCACAGCGAGCTTTACATGCAGGACACCCTGAACGAGAAGGATTATGAGCCGGTCATGTACACCCCGGAGACCGTCCAGACCCAGCACGCCGGTTCCAAGGGCGAGCTGATGGGTGCTATGGAGCGTGAGATCAAGACCTTCTTCGACTATGACAACGCCCCCTTCTCCAACATGGTGCTGGGTGAGGTGCTGAACCGTCCCGGCAAGTGGTCCTCCTATCCTCCTCATCATCATCCCCAGCCGGAGGTCTATTTCTACCGTTTCGACTATCCTCACGGCTTCGGCGCCGGTTTTGCCAACGGCGATGTTTACAAGACCGAGCAGAACGGCTGCGCCGTCATCAACCACGGCTTCCACTCTCAGGTGGTAGCTCCCGGCTACGCCATGTGCTACGCCTGGGGTATCCGGCATCTGGAGGGCGATCCCTGGCTGAAGACCCGCATCGACGACAAGGAGCACGAGTGGCTGTGGAAGCCCGATGCCAATGACCACATCTATCCCAATCATTGATCGGAGGTAACAAAAGCATGAAAACTGTCCGTTTGACCATGGCGCAGGCTTTGGTCCGTTTTCTGGAAAATCAGTACATGGAGGTTGACGGTGCACAGCACCGCTTCGTCCGCGGCGTGTTCATCATTCCCGGCCACGGCAACGTGGTGGGTCTCGGTCAGGCGCTGAGCCAGGAGGCCAAGCACCTGGAGATCTATCAGGGCAAGAACGAGCAGGGCATGGCCCAGGCGGCCGTGGCCTTCGCCAAGCAGATGAAGCGCAAGCAGATCTGCGTGGCCACCTCCTCCGTGGGCCCCGGCGCCGCCAACATGGTCACCGCCTGCGGCACCGCCACCGCCAACAACATCCCCCTGCTGGTGCTGCCCGGCGACACCTACGCCTGCCGTCAGCCCGACCCCGTTCTGCAGCAGGTGGAGCACACCAACTCCCTGGCCACCACCACCAACGACGCTTTCAAGGCCGTGTGCCGCTACTGGGACCGCGTTGTCCGCCCCGAGCAGCTGATGAGCGCTATGATCAACGCCTTCCGGGTGCTGACCGATCCCGCCAACACCGGCGCGGTCTGCGTTGCCATGCCCCAGGACGTTGAGGGTGAGGCTTATGATTATCCCGTGAGCTTCTTCGCCAAGCGTGTCTGGCGTCTGGAGCGCCGCCCCGCCACCGAGGCCGCTCTGGCTGACGCTGCCGAAGCCATCCGCAAGGCCAAGCGCCCCATGATGATCTGCGGCGGCGGCGTCCGCTATTCCGAGGCGCACGCCGAGTTCCTGCACTTTGCCGAGACCTTCGGTATCCCATACGGCGAGACCCAGGCGGGCAAGTCCGCCACCGACTGGCTGCACCCCCTGAACTTGGGCGGCGTGGGCACCACCGGCTGCTCCGCAGCCAACGAGATCGCCCGGAAGGCCGATCTGGTCATCGGCGTGGGCACCCGCTACACCGACTTCACCACCGCTTCCAAGTGGCTGTTCAAGGATACCTGCAAGTTCGTCAACATCAATGTCTCTGAGTTCCAGAGCCTGAAGATGGAGGCTGTCCCCGTGGTGGCTGACGCCAAGGAAGCCCTGCCCCGTCTGGAAAAGCTGCTGGAGGGCTATCAGACCGCCTATAAGGATGAGGTCAAGGTCGCCAAGGAGAAGTGGATCGATGAGCTGAACCGTCTGGATCACATCACCTTCTCCGACAAGAAGAGCTGGAAGCCGGAGATCAATGACGCCAACGCCGATTCCGCCAAGCGCTTCGCGCAGGACAGCAATGCCCAGCTGACCCAGACCTCCGCTCTGGGCGCCATCAACGCCATGATGAGCGAGGGCGACGTTGCCATCGGCGCCGCCGGCTCTCTGCCCGGCGATATGCAGCGGATGTGGCGTCCCACCGGCGTTGACACCTACAACATGGAGTACGGCTATTCCACCATGGGCTACGAGGTGGCCGGCGCTCTGGGCGTGAAGCTGGCCATCGGCGACAAGCACGAGGTCTATTCCTTCTGCGGTGATGGCAGCTTCAATATGCTCCACGGTGAGCTGATCACCGCCTGCCAGGAGCACAAGAAGATCAACATCTGCCTGTTCGACAACGCCTCCTTCGGCTGCATCAACAACCTGCAGGTTGGCCACGGCAACGTTACGCTGTGCACCGAGCTGCGCTATCGCAATAAGGATGGTCTGTTCGGCAACTTCATGAACATCGACTACGCCAAGGTGGCGGAGGCTTACGGCTGCAAGAGCTACACCGTCCGCACCATGGAAGAGCTGGTGGCCGCCTTCGAGGATGCCAAGAAGGTAAAGAATATCCCCGTCCTCTTCGACATCAAGGTCCTGCCCAAGACCATGACCGACGGCTATTCCTCCTGGTGGCGCGTGGGTGACACCGAGGTGTCCGAACGCAAGGAGAACCTGGCGGCTTATGCCGACCTGCAGGCTCACCTGAAGGAAGTCCGGAAGTACTAAGATCATTTTTATTTACGAAAACCCATCCAAATTATAAAAAAGGAAGGTTATTAACATGGAAAAGGTATTGAAGATCGGCATTATCGGCTGCGGCGCTATCGGCAAGGATCACTGCCGCCGCATCATTGAGACCGTCCCCGGCGCTACCGTTGTGGCCGTGTCCGACTATGTGGCCGCCGCCGCTGACGACACCGCCGCCAAGTACGGCATCAAGTCCTACGGCAATGACTGCGACGGCATGATCAAGGACCCCGAGGTCGAGGCCGTGGTCATCACCTCCATCGACCCCACCCATCATGACTATGTCATGAAGACTCTGGCCGAGGAGAAGTGGTGCTTCTGCGAGAAGCCCCTGAGCCAGAACGCCGCTGACTGCGAGGATATCATCAAGCGCGAGCAGGAGATCGGCAAGCGTCTGGTGCAGGTGGGCTTCATGCGTCACTATGACCGCGGCTATGCCGAGATGAAGCGCATCATCGACTCCGGCGAGATCGGCAAGCCCCTGCTGATCAAGTGCTGCCACCGCAACGTTGCTCAGGGCCCGGGCTTCAAGACCGAGAACGGCGTCACCAACGTGGCCATCCACGAGCTGGACATCTGCCGCTGGCTGCTGGACGACGAGTATGAGGACGTGCAGTGCGTGAAGGTCCGTCAGAGCTCCAACTCCAACAAGGGCTATGACAACCCCCAGGTCATGCTGATGCGCACCAAGAACGGCTGCTTCATCGACGTAGAGGTTCAGGTTGCTGACGGCTACGGCTATGACATCCAGTGCGAGGTCGTCTGCGAGAACGGCACCGTGAAGCTGCCCGATCCCTACGCTGTGGTCCGCCGCTCTCGTCCCGCCGGTTGGGACAGCGTCCAGCCCGCCGAGTCCATGCCCATCATGACCGACTGGAAGGAGCGCTTCATTGAGGCCTATGATATCGAGTTCTGCAAGTGGGTGGAGTCCGTCCACGCCGGCAAGCTCACCGGCCCCTCCTCTTGGGACGGCTATGTGGCCTGCGTGGCTGGCGATGCTCTGAACGCCTCCCGCGGCACCTCTCAGTTCATGAAGGTGGAGACCATGGAAAAGCCCGAGATGTACAAGTAATCTCACCCCATCCAATATAAAACACGGAGTCTGGCCAATGGTCAGGCTCCGTGTTTTTCCCTTTTCTGTAAATGCCGGAGCTTTCTCCGGCGCTTTTGCTTTTTCGATACAAACGCGGTTCAGCGTTCAACCAGCTTCCTCACTCCACCTCTAAGTGAACGGACTTATGAAACTGAGGCTCCACCAAACCGGGGAGCTCCACCGCGTCGGTAAAATACAGATTCTCGACGTACTCCTGCAGCAGGGACACCACATAGGGATGGGGCCGCTCGTCAGGCCGCCGGGCCGCCACCGTCACCACCGCCGTTTTGGGTTGGAGCTTTTCCAGCAGCTTCCGGGAGGTGGAATCGAAGGAGGCATGGTGGGGCACCTTCAGAATGTCACAGGGGGTCAGGTTCACGGTCTCCCACACATGGGCGTAGGCGTCGCCGCCCAGAACGATCTCCTTGCCGTGGTAATACAGCCGCTGGCGCAAAGAGCACACGTTTATGGATTTGGCCCAGCGCACCAGTTCATATCCGTTCCGCTCTCCGTTGAAGGCCGCGTCATAGATCTCCTTCTGCCGCCGGTACAGGGCCGGTTCGCCGCAGAGGATATCCATTTTCAGGTCCGGCGTCAGCTGGAGGGAAATCGTTTCCGTCCCCTGCACCAATTCAAACTGCTTGATACGGTCGGGGTGGCTTTGCAGTGCCTCGGTATAGATCTGGAGGCAGAGAAGGGCGCTTCTCGCAGCCTTGGGCAAGTTGTTATCCGGATGGAAGGGGGCCAGCTCCGGGGCATTTTCCGGTGGCAGATAGGTGGTGTAAAACCGGTCGATGGTCACGGCATCCAGCACCCGGCTGAGGCCACCGATGTGATCCCGGTGGAAATGCGTGGCCAGAGCCACGTCCAGATGGGTCACGCCCAGTTCCCGGAGAAAATTTCCCGCATAGATCCGCTGAGACCGGGGATCCAGTTCTCCCGGATGATCGTCCCGTATCAGACAGTCATGGCCAAAATCCACCATCATGGCAAACTTCTGCCGCGTCCCCTCCATTTCCCGAATGAGAATACAGTCTCCGTTGCCTATGTTGATAAAGTCCAAAGCCAGCATACGCAGTCCCCCCCTATGTTGTTGTTACAAAGATACCATACCGCGTGAACGTTTACAACGAAAAGCGGCCCCTGCGTCAGCCAAAATTTTCCTTTGGATTTTGACAGTTTCCACAAGAAACCCGCAGCGGGCAAAATGCCCGCCGCGGGTTCTCTTCGTTTTGATCGGTTTCCTTGAAAAGTCACGCTTTTCCGTAA
>OLSX01003405.1_pt1 | contig 12963 bp, 10 predicted proteins | sample 1673141 | NCBI WGS metagenome assembly OLSX01 (sample SAMEA3136759, study PRJEB25190) | human gut metagenome | biome: human gut; feature: human-associated habitat; material: faeces | place: Austria | collected 2013
TATGGCAGGGTGCCGTCCTCCCGCACCTGGGTCAGCTTCACAGCCAGTTTATTGGCCAAACTGATGGGCAGAGGCATCAGCTCCGGGGTCTCGTTGCAGGCATAACCGAACATCATACCCTGGTCACCGGCGCCGTTCAGATTATAGGCATCCTCCTCATCGTTCTTTAACTCAAAGGATTTGTCCACGCCCATAGCAATATCCGGGCTCTGCTTATCAAGCGCAGTCAGAATAGCACAGGTGTTGCCGTTAAAGCCTTTCTTGTCGTCATCATAACCGATGTCGCAAATGATCTTGCGGGCAATGGCGGGAATGTCCACCTGTGCATTGGTGGTGATCTCGCCCATGATCAGAACCTGACCGGTGGTACAAGTGGTCTCGCAGGCCACACGGCTCATGGGATCCTGCTCCAGCATGGCGTCCAGAATACCGTCTGAGATCTGGTCGCAGATTTTGTCCGGGTGACCCTTCGTCACGGACTCACTGGTAAATAAGTGTTTTGACATATCTCTTTCCTCCTTAGGAAAATAAAAAGGCATACACCGAGTGTATGCGTCATGCTCCTCATCACTCGGATTTGAACCGCAGGTTTTAGCACCTTACCAAAGCAGGTTGCTGTGGTGTCCACGGGCCTGTTCCCTCGACCACTCTCGATAAAGTATATTGAGTTTAGAGATACTATACTCCATTCCCTTAAAAAAGTCAATACCCGGCAGTCGCTTTTTATCAAATTTTAAAAGAAGACGTTTATGGTCATATTGCACAAAAAAGCGCGCCATTTTTTGGCATTGAAAGAAAAGGTTGTGGTGTTTGGGCGTTGCTTTTTGTTTATAATTTGTTTATAATATTAGTCGTAATTGTCCATGTGTTAAGGAGGTTAAACAAATGGCAAAAAAGACAGTCTTTATTACCGGCGGTACCGGTAACATGGGTTGGGCTGCTGTGCAGGAAATGCTCAAGAAGCCCAGCGAGATCAACATCAAAATGCTGGCTCGTAAAAGCCCGAAGAACGAGGAGAAGCTCAAAGGCCTGATGGCTAAACCCAACGTAAAAGTGGTTTGGGGCGATCTTTGTGATTATGACGCTATCCTGGAAGGCGTAACCGGCGCAGACTATGTGCTGCACATCGGCGGTATGGTATCTCCCACCGCTGACTGGAAGCCTTACAGAACGCAGAAAACCAATATCGGCGCTGCGCAGAACATCTGCAAGGCCGTGCTGGCACAGCCCAATGCAGACGATATTAAAGTTTGCTATATCGGCACCGTTGCTGAGACCGGCGACCGTAACTATCCCATCCACTGGGGCCGTTGCGGCGATCCGCTGAAGATCTCCATCTATGACCACTATGCCGTATCTAAGGCAGTGGCTGAGCGCACCTTTGTTGAGAGCGGCATTAAGAATTGGGTTGTTATGCGCCAGAGCGGCATTCTCTATCCCAACATTTTGAAGAATATGGATCCCATTATGTTCCACGTACCGATCAACGGCGTGCTGGAGTGGTGCACCGTGGAGGACAGCGGTCGTCTGATGTGCAATCTGGTTACTGAGGACGCTGCCGGTCATTTGGGCGCCGACTTCTGGAACCACTTCTACAACATCGGCTCCGGTAAGGAGTACCGTATCTCCAACTATGAGTTTGAGCACCTGCTGCTGGGCACCCTGGGTCTTGCCGGCCCGGAGAAGCTGTTTGACCCCAACTGGTTCATTCTTAAGAACTTCCACGGTCAGTTCTATGCTGACGGCGACAAGCTGGAGGAGTACCTGCACTTCCGTGAGAACCTGCCCATCCAGGATTACTTCAACCGCCTGGCCGATCATGTAGAGTTCTACTTCAAGATTCCGCGCTACCTGCCTAAGAACCTGGTTGCCGCTTGCGCAAAGCCCTTCATGAAGAAGATCGCTTCCACCAAGGATTTCGGTACTTTAGACTGGGTAGCAACCAAGAACCAGACCCGTCTGTCCGCTTACTACGGCAGTTACGAGGATTGGGCTAAGATCCCCACCAAGTGGGAAGATGTTGAGATCATCAAGTTCAACAAGGACTCCAGCGACGCAGAAAACTACAAGCTGGATCACGGCTATGACGAAAGCAAGCCCGAGTCCGAGCTGGATATTGAAGATATGAAGCAGGCTGCTAAGTTCCGCGGCGGTGAGTGCCTGAGCACTTCTATGAAGAAGGGCGACATGGCCACCAAGCTGAAGTGGAAATGCGGCTACTGCGGTGCCGAGTTTGAGGCCAGCCCCGCACTGATCCTGCTGGGCGGTCACTGGTGCCCCGAGTGCTTCATCCCCCAGAAGAAGTGGGATTACGACAACATTGCAAAGACCAATCCTTTCTTTGCCCAGGTTTGGTATCCCAACCACACCAAGGACGAGTGCAATGTGTACAACTTCGACGACCTGTTCCAGGTGAACGGCGTGAAGTGGGACGACATCAAGCACTAAGCCTACATAACAAAAAAGCAGCGCTCCGAGCCATCGGAGCGCTTGTTTTATGTGTGGATAAGAAAAAGCCGTCGGTGTGCTCCGGCGGCTTTGGTTTTTTATTCCGATTTTATGCCAGCTGATCCGTCTCCGGGAACTGGGAATTGTACAGATGATAATAAAAGCCTTTATCAGACAGCAATGAGGCGTGGGTACCCTGCTCAATAATGGTGCCGTCCTTCATCACCAAAATCAAATCGGCGCCCTTAATGGTGGACAATCGGTGCGCAACAATAAAGGAAGTGCGCCCCTCCATCAGGGTCAGGAATGCCTGCTGAATTCTCATCTCCGTGGTGGTATCAATAGAGGAAGTCGCCTCATCCAGGATCAGCACAGACGGATTGCACAGCATAATGCGGGCGATACAAAGCAGCTGCTTTTGCCCTTGAGACAGGCTGCCGCCGTCCTCACCGATCTTGGTATAATACCCCTCCGGCAGACGCTGAATAAAGCTGTGGGCGTGTGCTTTTTTGGCTGCCGCCACCACTTCATCATAAGAAGCGCTGGGATTGCCCATGCGGATATTTTCCAAAATAGAGCCGCACTTGAGCCAAGTATCTTGCAGCACCATGCCAAAATTCTTGCGCAGCGCCTTGCGGCCAATCTGCTGTACCGGGGTGCCGTCTATGATAATTTGACCGCCCTGCACATCGTAAAAGCGCATGAGCAGGTTGATCAGCGTGGTCTTGCCGCAGCCGGTAGGACCAACGATTGCTACACGCATACCCGGCTTAACATCCACAGACAGATCCTCAATCAACTTGCGATCCGGCAAATAAGAGAAGCGAACATGCTGCAATTCCACTTTGCCGTCCAAATGCGAAGGTTGCAATGCGCCCTCCGGATCCGCCGGCACCGGCTCTTCCTCAATGAATTCCATGATACGCGCGGCGCAGGCCAGAGCATTTTGAAACTCCGTCACCACCGAGCTGATGTCATTAAAGGGCTTGGTGTACTGGTTGGCATAGGACAAAAAGCAAGAGAGCATACCCACAGAGATATTACCCCGAATGGCGATCATGGCGCCAAACAGCGCCACCGCCGCATACACAATGCTGTTTACAAAGCGGGTGGCCGGGTTCGTTATAGAAGAAAAGAAGGTGGCTCGCATGGAATACTTAGCCAAGCGATCATTGATCTCATCAAACTGCTTTTGATTGTCTGCCTCTTTAGAATAGGCGGTCACCACTTTTTGGTTGGTGATCATCTCGTCAATAAAGCCCGTCTGCTCGCCGCGAACGGCACTTTGCTTTTGAAACATAGCGTACGTCTTCTTCGCAATAAACCGAGCAATAAAGAAGGACAGCGGCGTGACAACAACCACCACCAGGGTGATCCACACATTGATAGACAGCATAAAAGCCAGGGTGCCGATAATCGTCACTACACCGGTAAACAGCTGGGAAAAGCCCATCAGCAGTCCGTCGGCAAACTGGTCCGCATCACTGATGACCCGAGAGACCACATCCCCCTGGGAGTGGCTGTCAAGATAAGAAAACGGCAGCACCAGCAATTTATCAAACGCCCGGGCGCGCATATCTCGCACCACATTATAGGTGATCTTATTGTTGAGCATATTCATCACCCACTGCATGAGGCCAACGCATAGCAGCATCACCACCACAGCGATCAGATGGCGGGCAACGACGGTAAAGTCTACCTGCCCCGGACCGATGATGGCATCAATGGCGTAGCCGATACGAATGGGCACATACAAGGTCAGCACCACCGAGGCGCCGGCCAGCAGCACGGACAAAAACAGCAGGTACTTATAGTGACCGATATAGCCAAAAATTTTCTTTAAGGTAGAGGTGTTCTTTTTCATGCGTCGGTCACCTCCTCGCTGAATTGAGAATGGTAGATTTCACAATATGCCGGGCAATTCGCCAAAAGCGCCTTGTGGGTCCCGTCACCTACCAGGCGCCCATCCTCCAACACCAAAATCCGATCGGCACACATCACGGAGCTGGCCCGCTGGGAGACGATAAACAGTGTAGGCTTGTAAGGCAGCGCCAAAATGGCCTTTCGCATGGCGGCCTCTGTTGCATAATCCAGTGCAGAGGACGAGTCGTCCAGCACCAAAATTTGCGGTTTGCGAACCAGCGCACGCGCCACAGACAGCCGCTGCTTTTGCCCGCCGGAGAAGTTGGCACCGTTTTGCTCCACAGGCGCGTCCAGACCGCCTTTATCCGCCACAATGTCCAGCACCTGCGCCGTGCTTAGAGCCGTGCGCAAATCATCATCAGAAGCGCTGTCGTCGCCCCACAACAAATTGCTGCGTACCGTGCCTTGGAACAGCACCGCCTTTTGCTGCACATAGCCGATCCGGTGGCGCAGATCCTCGTCATCGTAAGCGCAAACATTCTTGCCAAAGACAGACACCCGACCGTCCTTAACATCATAAAAATGCGGGATCAGGGACACCAGGCTGCTTTTGCCGCTACCGGTGCCGCCGATAATACCCACGACGCTACCCCGAGGCACGGTAAAGGAAATGTGCTCCAAGGACGGCTCGCCGGCATTCTTGTATTGCAAGGTCACATCGTCAAAGGCGACAGCCACGTCGCTGTCCCCTGCCTTATCGTCCTCGGTATGCTTCAAAGTAGGCTCCAGCTGTAACACACCTTGAATACGAGAGGCACAGGCCAGCGCCTTGGTAATGGTAATGATCATATTCGCCAGCTTCACCAGTTCAACCAAAATCTGGCTCATATAGTTATAAAGCGCCACGACTTGGCCCTGCGTCAGGTCACCCAAACTCACCCGCATGGCGCCGGTGTGAATCAGTACCACAATCCCAATGTTAATAAGGATATAAGTCAGCGGGTTTAACAGCGCGGAAAGGCGCCCCACGCTGCGCTGCAAATGAGAAAGCATCTCATTGCGCTTATTAAATCCGGCCTGTTCCGCGTCTTCCGCCGCAAAGGCGCGGATCACACGGGCACCGGCATAGTTCTCTCTGGTTGTCAGGGTCACGCCGTCCAGCTGGCGCTGCACATTTTTATACCCGGGCATGGTCAGTCCCATAATGCCAAATACCACCAAAGACAGCGCGGCAATCACCACAACGAAGATCAACGCGCAGCGCACATCAATGGTAAACGCCATCACCGTGGCACCCAGTACAATAAAGGGCGAACGCAAAAACAGACGCAGCACCAGGTTCACGCCGTTTTGCGCTTGGGTCACATCGTTGGTCATTCGGGTGATCAACGAGGAGCGACCTAAGGTATCCAGCTCCGAAAAGCTTAAACTTTGGATCTTCCCAAACAGGCTGCTGCGCAGCTCCTTGCCAAAGCCGGTAGCCGCCCGAGCAGCAAAAAACTGGGCAGTGATCGCCATCACCATACCCACCACGGCAAAGCCCACCAACAAGGCGCAGTTTTGGTAGATCACGGTCTTATTGCCCGGCCGAATACCGCTATCAATGATCCGCGCCACCACCAGCGGCACGATCAGTTCAAAAGTCGCTTCCAGCAGCTTAAACAGCGGCGCAAAGAAAGACTCTTTCTTGTAATGCTTCAAATAGAACAACAAGTCTTTCAGTGTTCTCACCCTCCCGTCTGCCCATCCGGGCAGCGCATATCTTTAACAAGTTGGTATTTATTATAGATATTATTTGCCTTTCTGTCAATAAAACTTGACAAACGCGTTCAAGGTGCTATGATTATAAAAAATGCGAGGTGATCTTAATGGAATACAAGCCGGTAACGGCCATTATCGTAGGCGCCGGGCACCGCTCCATGGTGTACAGCAAACTGGCGCTGACCAACCCGGAGTTGCTGAAGATTGTCGGCGTGGCAGATCCGGACCCCATTCGGCGCAAAAAGTGCCGCGAGCTTTACGGATTCGGCGAGGATATGTGCTTTGAAAATGCAAATGCACTGGCTGCCAAGGGCAAACTGGCAGACACCGTCATTAACGGCACCATGGACGAGGTGCATATAGAGACATCTGTGCCCCTGCTGAACGCCGGGTATGATATGCTACTGGAAAAGCCGTTTGCCGTGAACGAAGAAGAAATGCGCACCCTGGTGGATTGCGCTCGGCAGAACCACAGCAAAGTGATGATCTGCCATGTACTGCGGTACACACCGTTCTACTATGGTATTAAAGAGCGCATTGCCGCCGGTGAAATCGGTGATATTATCAATATTCAAACCCTGGAACATGTGTCTTACCACCACCTAAGCACCTCTTATGTGCGGGGCAAGTGGGCCAATAGCCAGAAGTGCCACACCAGTATGCTGCTGGCCAAGTGCTGCCACGATCTGGACATTATGATGTGGATGATGGCAGAGACCAAGCCCACCGCAGTTAGCTCCTTTGGCGGCAAATTCCAGTTTAAGCCGGAGAACGCCCCGGCAGACGCCGGCACGCGGTGTATGGTGGACTGCCCGCTGGTAGATACCTGCCGCTACTCTTGCAAACGGTTGTACATTGACCACCCGGACCGCTGGTCCTTCTATGTGTGGGACAAGCTGGAGGGCATTGAGAACCCCACCATTGAAGACAAGATCCAACTGCTCAAGGGTGATTCCCCTTACGGTCGCTGCATTTACAAGTGCGACAACGATGTAGTGGACCACCAGAGCGTGATGGTACAGTTCGCCAGCGGCGCCACCGGCACCCACAATATGGTAGGCGGTTCCTCCGCTCCCCTGCGCCGTATTCACATCATCGGCACCAAGGGCGAGATCTACGGCAACTTTGAGGAGTCCAAGTTCTATGTATCCAAAATCGACCCCTCCCCGGAAGCCCACAACGGCGAGTGCCAAATTGAGGAAGTGGATCTGAATGTGAAGGGCGATATGGTTGGTGCTTACGGCGGCCACGGCGGCGGCGACGAGCGACTGGCGGCGGACTTTGTGCAGTTCGTCCGCGGCGAAAAGCCCAGCTTGGCATGCACCTCTATTTTCGACTCCGTTGCCGGTCACCTGTGTGTGTATCTGGCAGACGAAAGTCGCACCCACGGCGGACAGCCGGTAGCGGTACACCTGGACTAAAACGAAGCACATAAAAAAACCGTCGGTCATAACGACCGGCGGTTATCTTTTTGCGCTGATATTTTAATACTCTACTTTTAAGCCCTCTTCGGCTTCAGCTACCTTGAGCATAATGGCGCACTCAATACGCTTGCGGTGCAGCTGGCAACCAAAGTCATACACACCGTTCACACTGCCGGTGGTATGGTACGCATTGGCTGCACACCCGCCACTGCAATACAACTTTGCAAAGCAGTCCTTGCATTCCTTGTGGCTATACACATTGCAGTGCTCAAACTGCTCCAGTACCTGGGGTCGGGTCACGCCATCGTACACATTGCCAAGTAAGAAGTCCGTGTCTCCCACAAACTGATGGCAGGGGTACAAATCGCCGGTGGGGGTCACGGCCATATACTCCGTGCCCACGCCGCAGCCGCTGACTCGCTTGACAATACAGGGGCCGCCGTCCAGGTCGATCATATAGTGATAAAAAGTAAAGCCGTCGCCCTTGCGATAACGGTGTAGCATTTCCTTGGCCAATATCTCGTATTGCTCCAAAAGCACAGGCAGGTCGCTCTCCTGCAAGGCATAGTCCTCCTTAGGATCGCACACCACCGGCTCAATAGACAGCTCCTTAAATCCCAGATCCGCCATGTGCAGCACATCGGCGGCAAAGTCCGTATTGAAGTGGGTATAGGTGCCCCGCATATAGTAGTCCTTTTGCCCTCTGGAGTCTGCAAACCGCTTGAATTTATCCAAGATCAGATCATAACTGCCCTTGCCGTTGCGACCCACCCGCAGCCGGTCATGGGTAACCTTGCGCCCGTCCAAAGACAGTACCACATTGCCCATCTCCCGGTTGGAAAAGTCGATCACATCATCGTTGATAAGCAAGCCGTTGGTGGTAAGGGTAAAGCGAAAGTTCTTATTATGGAGTTTCTCCTGGTCCCGGCCATAAGCCACAAGCCGCTTGCACACATCCCAGTTCAGCAGCGGCTCGCCGCCAAAGAAGTCCACTTCCAAATTCCGGCGTCCGGGACTGTTGGCAATGAGATAATCCAGCGCCTGCTTGCCCACTTCATAGGACATGATCTCACGCTGGCCGTCGTACTCTCCCTTGCCGGCAAAGCAGTATTTGCACGCCAGGTTGCAATCGTGGGCAACATGCAGGCAAATGGCCTTCAGTACCCCCTGGCGGCGTTTGAACTGGTCGGCAACCGCCTCAAAGGTATCCTCGGCAAACAGCCGTCCGTCGGCGATCAGCGCCTCAATGTCTTCAAAACAAAGATCAATATCAGCGTTCGTTACATCCGGCTGATCCTTGTATTTTTCTAAAATAAAACGGCGGATCTCCTCTTTATCATGATCCTGGTACATAGTGATCATATCGTAGGCCACCGGGTCCACAGAATGGACGCAGCCACTGTTTTGATCCAAAATAATGTTGTATCCGTTTAGTTTGTATGCGTGTATCATAGTCTACTCCAAACAAAAAAGGCGGGACCCGGGCAATCGCCCATCCCGCCCTAATTGCAAAATTCTTATTTCTTCAGCTGCTCGCACTTCTGGTTGGCAACGGAGCAAGAGGTCTTGCTGGCAGACTGACAAGAAGTCTGGCACTCGCCGCAGCCGCCCTTTTTAGCGGAAGCACAAAGATTTCTGGAACTTAAAGTTTTAATTCTTTTCATAAAAAGCACCTCATTTCAATATGTTGGTTCTATTTTACAATACTTTCAGTCCTTTGTCAATACGCAGCAGCAAATGCGCTCTGCCCCGCCGCCGGCAGTTCCGTGGAGCACCGTGCCGCTGTTTTTCGCTGCCTGAATTGCCTGTACAAACGCCGCAGTGATCTCCTCACCGGGCACGATCATCGGCACCCCGGGCGGATAGGCAAACACCGTCTCGCAGGCAATACGCCCCACTGCCTGTTGGTATGGTAACGGCTCCCCGGCGGGCACCTGCCAGCTTTGCAGGTGCCGGGGCGGTAAGGGCAGCGGCGTCACCGGCCAGTCGCCCGGCGACAGGGTACGGTCAATCTCCGTCAGGGCACGGGCCAACAAATGAAATCCGGCGGCGGTGTCCCCCACCGTTGCCATACAGATCACATGGATACGGTCGCTCATCTCCGGCTCGATCCCACGCGCCCGCAGCCGGTCCGCCAAAGCGTTGCCGTCTATGTTGCAATACCGGGTGGAAATATTGATCTTGGTAGGATCGTCCGCTCGGATCAATCGCAGATGTTGCAAAGGCAGTTTATATAGCTTTTGCAGTCCCCCTTGCAGCGTCTCAAACGCAGCCGGATCCGCTACCAAATCGGCCATTTTTGCCACGCTGTTCATCAGCACATAGCTGGGCGAGCTGGTCTCGTACATATCCATATACCGCTTGATCTTCGGCGCCAAAGATGAGTCATATACCTGCAAACCGGCGGTTTGAGTCAACGCCGGCAGGGTCTTGTGATAAGAGCAGATCACCGCGTCTCCCTCCATACGGCCGGGCAGCCAAGGGGCCAGTCCAAGGTGGGCACCGTGGGCAGCGTCTACCACCAGCGGCACCGAGCAGTGCAGACGAGAAATATAGCCCTCGTATGTAGGCGAGGTCACCACCACCGCTGCCACCTCCGGATGGGCAGCCAATGCCTCATCCAGCGCCGCCTGGGTCACACGGGTATAAAAACCGGTGGTCGGGTCAAATGCAGCCTCTACATAGTGCACCTGCAGTCGGTTCAAAAAGCAGGCGTTGTACACCGCCTTGTGGCAGTTGCGGGCAATGAGAATTTCGTCCCCCGGCTTGCACAGGGCGGATATGGTCGCCAAAATGCAGCAGGTAGAACCGTTAACAGAGAGAAAAGATGCCCCCGCACCATACAGCGCTGCCAAATCCGCTTGCAGCCGGGCCAACACCCCCGTGGGGGCGTGCAGGTCATCGTAGCCGTCTATTTCCGTAATATCAATTTCCGCACCCGGCAGACCAAAATCTGGGTTGCGCTTGTGTCCGGGCATATGGAACGGATAGCGCTCTAAGTGCGCCAGCGCTCGATCAAGCCGCATAAGCTGTCACCTTTTCTTTTTGATAAATCGCAATGTTCAGCAGCACCACACCGGTGAGCACAGGCATCGCCTCGATCAGGCCGGTCTCTTTATAGATCAGCAGCAAAATCAGATCACCGATCATCAGTGCCGCCCAAAATACCGTGGCGCACTGCCAAAATCGCCCTTTTTTGAATGAAAACAAAAAGCACAGAAAGATCGCTACCCCGCTGAGCACGGAAAAAGCCAGCGATCCAATGCAGTGCAGCAGCCACAGGGTGTGCCGCTCAAAGTCAAAAGGACAGCACACCGTCAGCGCCATCCCCACACCGGCAGGCAGCACCAGACCGTGGCACAGCCCTCTGCGCTTTTGCTTATTATACATGGTATAGAGCAAAAGGTAAAGCACCCCGTAAGTGCCTGCACCCCACAGGGCAAACAGCACCGGGTGGTCCAGTCCGATGGTGGAGAGCGCCCCGGCGTTGGTGCGTGGGTCCGCAAAGTGCATATACCCTAATGTAAAACCACAGTATAACGCGGAAATCAGCGAAATCCAAATTTTTTTCATAAAAACCTCAAAAAAATCAAAATTTCTTATTGACATTTTACTCCCCTCGTGGTATTATGTCAATGCTGTTTCGGACAGCGCCGCAGATAAGGCCTTTCGGCTCTGCCTCGCCCGCTCTTGGCGTGTAAAAATTTAGAGCAAATTGAATATGCGGATGTGGCGGAATTGGCAGACGCGCTAGATTCAGGTTCTAGTGAATGCAAGTTCATGTGGGTTCAAGTCCCGTCATCCGCACCATGAGCCTTTTGCAAATGCAAAAGGCTCATTTTTTATGTACTCCCATCTTTTTTTCATAAAAACAGAGCAGATCCTATGATCTGCTCTGTATAGTTAATATTCGTCATGCTACACAGCATTACAAAACAAGGAACCATCCACTGTTCTATTGTGAATGACCAGGTAGCGTAGCCAGAGCAGATCTCACGACCTGCTCCTTTCTTTTGGTTAAATGTAATTTTTACACACCCCAAATTTTGCCTGCACCGGCGTTGATCATATAATCGCGCAGAGCCTCTACAAACGCCTCCGGATCGTCCACATAGAATACGAATATTTCTTCCTCATAAATCTCTGCTGTGATCCGTATATAGCGCTCTCCGGAACCGCCCATATCAAACCAACCATCGTCTTTTGAATTGAATATAGATTTCGGCGGTCGCTTACCCTTGCAGATCTGAATTTTCTGAATACAGGCATACGGCACCTTGGGATTTGATTTTTCTCTATGCCGAGAATCCGGAACGCCGTGACATCAAACTGCATATAGTCGTTATACAGCGTAACCCCTTTCGGTAATTCATAATAGCGATAGGTCGCAACAATCACAAACGCAGCGACAATAATACCGAAAACGAGTTTTACCGGCATTGTTACCGGTATGCGCAAAGCCGGTAAAACAATTAGCGTTAAAAGAAGGTACGCATTTATACCCAATACAATATAAATAAAGGCGATACCCTTGTTGATTAGTTTTTTGCATTTTGATTCTTCTGAAAAGAGAAAGAATTTAGCTTTTTTTCTCATCATACCCCCACAAATGACCGTTAGAACAAGGGACGGTTCCCTGTTCTATCACTTGTTTGCATACTGCTCCACCTTTGCCATAATTTCCGCACAACAATCCTCTGCATCTTGGACTGAGAAAATGTATTTCTTGCCATCGCGCAGTTGCAGCTCCACATTATAGTTAAAGTCGCCATAGGGCACCAATTCAGAAAACACATCCTTAGTCCAATAGATACTGCTGTACTGCACATAGGCGTTCTCGATCATATAGTACGGTACAGCGATCTTGTTCTTCCAGTTCAAAGCGGTAATGGTATAGCGGGCAAGCACCACTTGGTCGTCGTACAAAAAGCAGCCCTTAGGCATGACCAGCGGCAAAAGCGAATAAACAACCGACAAAATCAAAACAGCTTTTGTTATGTAATCTAAAACAGGATCCTGTAACAGGAAATCCGCCAGGCCAATGCGGCCCAATATACCCAGGCCTAATCGACACAGCAGAAAAACAATGGCGAAATTATCTGCCGCACAAAGAAACGGCAACAAAAACTGTAAAATCCGATTTACAGCTTTGAATTTATATTTTTTCATTTTCTTCTCTCCTGTTTTCTATGCAGACAAGATCCGCCTGCACTGATTTCAGTATAACACAAGGCGCATGCCGTTGCAAGATAAGATAAAAAGACAAAAAGACTCTTTACAAACACGGGCAAAACGGTTATAATAATTGCACCGATAGGAAATGAAGGCGTAGCTCAGTTGGTTAGAGTACTTGCTTGACATGCAAGGGGTCGGTGGTTCAAGTCCACTTGTCCTCACCAAAAAAATCGGCAGATGATATTCCAAACGAATACCGTCTGCCGATTTTTTTGTATAAAATAAATTCCTG
>OLSX01003406.1_pt1 | contig 12961 bp, 10 predicted proteins | sample 1673141 | NCBI WGS metagenome assembly OLSX01 (sample SAMEA3136759, study PRJEB25190) | human gut metagenome | biome: human gut; feature: human-associated habitat; material: faeces | place: Austria | collected 2013
GTGGAGTCCAGAGGTAGGGAGGGGGGAGTCGGAACACCCCTCCCTACCTCTGGCCCAGCGGAGCGTCCCTGCGCGTTAAAAGCAAGCTGGAACTTCCCCTGCGGAGCATCTTCTAAATCGTCCCCGCTCCCAGCATTGCCGCGCAGCGGCACATCATTCCTCCGGCAGCTTTGCCACCAGCAGGGTAAAGACCACCAGCCCCACGCAGGGCACGATGTTGGAAGCCATACCGGCGGCAAGCCCCGCACGCTCCGCCACCATGCCGATGACCCACGGCATCAGGATGGCACCGCTGGAGGCTACCGGCAGCATGATGCCCATGCTGGTCACGCTGGTCATGCGTCCCGCGCTGGCCACGGCGGTGGGGTTCAGCCCGGACATGGAGATGGCAAAGGCGAACAGCAACGCAATGGCTGCGCCCTGCGTGTGCGCCATGACCAACAATACGTAAAACACGGTGCACAATACGCTCATGCCCACCATGGCCTTGCGGGGCTTTTTTAAGGGGAACACAAAGGCAATGAGCAGACGTCCCACCAGCGTAGCGCCCCACATCACGGTAACGGTGTAGGCCGCCAGCGTGCCCGCAATGATGCCGCTGCCTTTGAAGTAGGTCACCATCCAGCCGTTGACGCTCTGCTCGGCGGCGTTCTGGAAGAACAGCAAGCCGGTCAGCAGCCAGAAGCGGGCAGAGCGCAGAAAGCTCCAGTCGATGGCTTGCTTCTCGGCACTGCTTTTGCTCTTTCCGCCGCGCAGCGGGGTAAAGACGTACACCAGCCAGAGCACAAGTCCCATGGCTGCCAGCAGAAAGACGGCCAGCTCGGTGCTTACCCGGGCTGCTGCCGCAATGAGGAAGGGGCACAGTAGTGCGCCGCAGGCGTAGCAGCTGTGCATCAGGTTCATGCCCCGGGTGCGGTCGGCGGAGTGATCGCTGACCAGAATGGTGCAGGTATTGATCACGCTGCCCTTAGCGATGCCCACCACAAAAAAGGCTACTGCCAGCAGCGCCACTGCGCCGGTCAGTCCCATGACGGCGTAGCCCGCCGCATAGCCAATGGTCAGCAGCAGCACACTGCGCTTCATGCCCAGCGCACTGGGCAGCATGCCCATCAGCAGCCCCGCCAGCAGGTTGCCCACGCTCATCAGGGAGAGCAGTGTACCGGTCATGCCGTAGGCAAAGCCGTAGCGCTCCTGCAGCAGGCTGACCACCACACCTGCGCTGATGGCGCAGATGCCGCTGAAGAAAAAGGTCGCAAAGCCCGCATTGCGCAGGCGCGTGTTCTGTTGTTCCATGGTGTACCCCTCTTTGCGGAAATATCCTTTCTCTATTTAACCATTTTTTTGCGGCTTTGCAACCGGATTTTCTTACAAAAAGCAGCAAAAAAGCTGCCACACAAAACGTGCGGCAGCCTTTTGCTTTTATGATAAGTATTTCTCAGTCCAGATCTTCCGCTTCCAGCACCGCAACACCTTCGGTTTCAAAGGTCTTGCGGAGGATATCGGCCAGACCCGGGTTGGGTGCCTTGTTGTGGATGCACAGGATGATCTTTCCGTTCAGGCTGGCGGCTTCCACGCCCACGGATGCGCCATCCGGCGGCACCCAGACACCAAAATCCGTGGTGTACTGTGCCAGCTCCGGGGTGGCGGGCATCAGCGGGTTGCCCAGATAGCTGAGCCAGAAATCCGAAATGATGCCGCCGATGTACTCGCCCATCTGGAACACCCGCTGCTTGATGCGCAGGGGGGCTTTTTGCTGGTCCACCTTGTACACCCAGCCCATCTGCTCGGTCATGCGGCGGCGCTTGGACTGCGGCTGCAGATCCCGCTTGATGTCTGCATCGATATCAGATACAAGATCCGCAAGACGGGTCTTTGCCTGCAGCTGCACTGTATGCTCAAAGCTGCATACGCAGTTGTACAGCGCATGCGGCACACCGGCCACATCGCGGGTATCAGAGGAGTAGGAATACTGGATCTTCTCCTTGCCCAGATACTCCCGCATGGCCATACACAGCAGACTCATCAGGGCGCTTACCGGCTTTGCGTTGTTTGCCAGCGCTTTTTCCACAAGGCTCTGCTTGCTCAGGCACACCCGGGTACGGCGCAGCGCGCCCTCGTAGGTCTGCACTACGTCCCGCTGGATGGCATCGCTCCCGGCCTCCACGGGCGGGTGCTCTGCCAGCATGGCCTGCATATCGTAGGGCGGGTCGCACACGATGGACTGCACCGCAAAGGCTGTGCCGTAACGCAGGTTGCAGTACTGCTCCAGAATGCTGGTGAACAGGGGCGATACCCCGTGGCCGTCCAGTAGGAAGTGGTGCCAGTCAAAATAGACGGTATCCCCTTCGCAGCTGATGCAGAACAGATAGCCGTTCGTCTGTTCCGGGATATTGCGCATGGTGCTGCCGTGGTACACAAGGCAGGGCTCGGTGTTGGGCTCCAGCCACATCTCCCGCTTTTCCTGCACCAGACGCTGGGTATAATAAGGCGCACTTGCCAAGGCCGCTGTCAGTGCCCGCTGCAAAAGGGTGATATCCACCGCATCCCGCAGCGAGAACTGATACCGGCACTGGATCTTTTCCCGACGAAAAAAATACATGACACCCTGAAAGTTATATTCCGTCGAGCGCTGTTGCGTTTCCATTGGTTTTTACCCCACGTTTGCTGCCAGATAATCCACCAGATCACCCATGGTGACAAAGTTGCGCAGCTCCTTTTCCGGGATGCGCAGACCAAAGGTCTCCTCAAGATCTGCCACAATGGTCAGGATCTCCATAGAGGACAGATCCAGATCGTCCATCAGGACGCTGCTTTCGGTCACATCCTCCGGCGATACCTCTGCGACGTCCTCCAGAATAGCCGTGATCTGAGAAATGATTTCTGCACGTTCCATCGTATTATGCTTCCTTTCTGTTGCGTTTTACTTGCGCACCAGCTTGCCTGCGCCGTTGCGGGGCAGCGGTGTTTCGCTGAACTCCACCACACCGATGCGCTTGTACAGCGGGACGGTGCGGTTCATCTGGGCAATAAAGTCCCGCACCGTCTGCTGGTGCTCCTTTTCACAGTATACCACAACACCTATCTTTTTGCCCAGTTCTTTTACGATACATTCCTGTACGGCGGGACATTTTTCTACCATGCCCTCCAGCTCCTCGGGGCTGATGTTCTCGCCGCTGTCCAGAATGATCAGGTTCTTCTTGCGTCCGGTAATGTAATAGTAACCGTCCTCGTCCACCCGGGCAAGGTCGCCGGTATGTACCCAGCCGTCCTTGTCGATGACCTCTGCGGTGCCCTCCGGGTCCTTATAGTAGCCCATCATCACGCAGTCGCCGCGCATGCACAGCTCGCCGTCCGGCTCGATCTTGTAGTCCATGTACGCGCTGCCCTGACCCACGGCGCCAATGTGCTTTTCGTCCTGTGCAAAGTTGATGATACCGGCGGCGCAGGTCTCGGTAGTGCCGTAGCACTGGATGACGAACATCCCGTTGTGCACCATATCCAGCAGTACCTGCGGGTCAAACATAGCAGAGGAGCCAATAGGCACCCACAGATCGCCCAGACGGTCGCGGTGGCCGCGCATCACGTCCTTGTGCAGGGCGTTCATGATCATCGGCACCACAGACATGATCTGGCTGGGCATCTTCTGGATATCGCGGTAGAAGTTGCGGATATCGCTGCCCAAGTTCAGCGGCCAGCCCATGACGGTGGTGGAGAACAGGTCGATGAAAGCGCCCAGATGGAACATAGGCAGCACCATGTAGTGGCCGGGCAGGGGCTTTGTCAGATCGATCTTGTCTGCCAGCTGTGCGGAGATGGCCCACAGCACATGACCTGCGCTGAACAGGTTGCGCTCGCTCATCATAACGCCCTTGCTCAGGCCGGTGGTGCCGGAGGTGAACATCAGCACCATCAGGTCATCGTGACCGATGGGGTGCAGCTCGGCTGCCGGCTCATAGCTGCGGAAGCCGTCCATGGGACGCAGCAGGCTGCCATAGGCGGCTTCCAGCTGTGCCTTGTTGCCGTAGTCCTCGCCGTCGGTCAGGATGGCGGCGGGCTCTACCAGCTCCAGCTCGTGGGACATCTCTTCCCAGCTCTTGCGCTGGTTCATCGGCACCAGCACGCAGCCTGCCATGATCGCGCCAAAGGTGTTTACCACATATTCGTAGCTGTTCTTGCTCAGCAGACAGATCTTTTTGCCTTTCACATCCGGGATGGTGCTCTGCAGGCAGGTGACCGTCCGGCGGACATCCTGTGCCAGCTCCTTAAAAAGGACGGTGGTCACCGTGTCGGTCTCCTCGGTGTAGTAACGGAAGGCCACGCGCTCGGGAAATTCCTTTTCCATGCCCTGTGTAATGGCATCGTACATCGTGCTCACGAATTTTTCCATTGTAGGCTCCATCCTGTTTTGTTCTGTTTGTTTTATACTCAGCGTACCAGCTTGCCCGTAGCATTGCGGGGCAGCGGAGTTTCGCTGAACTCCACCACACCGATGCGCTTATACAGCGGCAGGGTACGGTTCATCTCGGTAATATGATCCCGCACGGTCTGCTGCTTGTCCTGCGGGCAGTACACCACAGCGCCGATCTTTTTGCCCATTTCCTTCACGACACATTCCTGCACGGCGGGGCATTTTTCCACAAGACCCTCCAGCTCCTCGGGGGTGATGTTCTCGCCGCTGCCCAGAATGATCAGGTTCTTCTTGCGGCCAGTCAGGTACATATAGCTGTCCTCTTCCAGCCGGGCGATGTCGCCGGTGTGGAACCAGCCGTCCTTGTCGATGACCTCAGCCGTGGCCTCGGGGTCCTTATAGTAGCCCAGCATGATGGGGGTGCCGCGCATGCACAGCTCGCCATCGTCCAGCTTATACTCGCAGCTGTTGTCCACATGGCCCACGCTGGTCAGGTGCTTTTCCTCCTGGGAGGAGTTCCAGGCACCATCGCCGCAGGTCTCGGTCAGGCCGTACATCTGGGCAATAAAGAAGCCCTTGTCCATCAGGTCCTTGAGCATCTGGGGGTCGAACATGGCTGCGCCGCAGGTCAGGACGCACAGGCCATTCAGGCGGTCGCGGCGGCCCTTCATCACATCCTTATACAGGCTCTTCAGCAGCACCGGCACCACAGCCATCACCTCGCTGTGCATCGCGCCGATATCGCGGTAGAAATACTTGAGGTCGTTGCACAGGTTGATGCAGTGGCCGGTAATGCTCCAGGATACCAGGCTGGTCATGGCCGAGATGTGGAACATGGGCAGTGCAGACAGCGAGCAGAACTTATCGGTGTCCCAGCCGGTCACCTTGCGCACATCATCAAACGGATTCAGGAAGGCGGGCATGGCCGCAAACAGGTTCTTCTGGCTCAGCATAACGCCCTTGCTGCGGCCGGTGGTGCCGGAGGTAAACATGATAAAGGCCATCGCGGCAAGATCTTCCACTTCCTTTACATCCTGTGCGGGGGCAAAGGCGGTAAAGGCATCCATCGGCTCCAGCTTTGCACTGTAGGCATCCGCCAGGGCAGGCTCCCACTGCAGATACTCACCGTCCTGCAGCACACAGACCGGCTCCACCAGATCCAGCTCGTACTGGATCTCGTCCCAGTTCTTGCCCATATTCAGCGGCACTGCCACACCGCCCGCCAGCATGGTGCCGTACATGCAGATGACGTAGTGGTAGCTGTTGCGGGCCAGGATCGCGACCCGCTGCCCCTTGACATCCCCTGCCTTACTGCGCAGAAAGCTGACGAACCTGCGCAGATCCTGGGCATACTGGCGGTAGTACACCTCTGTTACGCCCTGTTTTGCCTCGTCATAATACCGGATCGCCACGCGGTCCGCATAGATCGTTTCCATATTACAAAGTGACTGATACAGCGATGTGACCATAATTTTAACCTCCCGAAGCATTTTGTCCTGCCCAGTGTCCGGCTCCGTCCTTCGGGGCGCAGCCCGGGCGCTCAACTGTGCCCAGTATACAATATCTTCCAGTGCAATGCAATACTTCTGCAACATTTAATTTCCAGCATTGACAATTTTTACTTGCATATCTTTCGGTGCGGTTCGGCCAAATTCTACCTTTCGTTGCAATCTGTCCGTTCCTGTGCTACAATTTTTAGCGCAAAATACCAGTTCCGGTATGATGCAGACTGCAAAACAAAATTGACAGTCTCTATAAAAAGCATTATACTAGCCATATATCATGACAATGCTGTATAAAAATCGATCGTTTGCGCCGTATCCGGCTTTTTTCTTGAGGGGGTATTGGTCCGGCGCAGGGAAGGAATCTTTCATGGAAACAACCAAGCCCCGCACTGTCAGCTCCATCGGGATGTTTGATATGCTCAAGGGCGCAGGGATGCTGGCCATCGTGCTGGGACACACTGCGGAGCTTTATCCGCTTCAGTTGTCGAACGGCCTGTCGCTGACCGCCTTTTTGGTCTTTGTCTACCGCGAAACGCTGATGGCGGCCTTTTTCATCGCCAGCGGCTACGGCTTCCGCAAGCGCTCCATCGGCAAGTGCATCCACCAGCAGCTCAAAAGCCTGCTCAAGCCCTTTTGCTACACCGCGTTCTTCACCACGGTGCTGCATTTTATCATTCATTATAAGACTTTTCACTACCTGCCCGGCTCCCTGAGCGAGAGCATCAAGGTGGCGGGCGGTTTTCTGCTGGGTCTGCCCCATACGGCTACCTACTTCGGGCAGGAGTTCTTTTCCTGCGGGCCCATGTGGTATCTGCTGGCGCTGCTGATGGGCTGGATCGCGCTGGACGTTATCCTGAACATCTTCCCGGAGCGGTACATCCCGTGGGCGGTGGGCGGCTGCGCCATGCTGGGCTGGGGTGCCAGCCTTGTATGGGAGCTGCCCTTCTGCCTGATCCAAGGCGCGGTGATCACGCCGTACCTGTACCTTGGTTACCTTGCCAAGCGTCAGCACTGGCTGGATCAGCCCTTGTCCCGCCGGATGTCCTGCATCCTGTGGGCTGCCGTTCTGCTGGTTCCAGTGGCTGCCTTTGCCACCGGCACCACCGACTGTGTGTCCATGGCAGAGTGGACCTTAGGCCCCATCAGCATCCTGCTGGACGGCCTTGCCGGCCTGCTGTTCGTCCGGCTGTTTCTGCGGCTGAACCGGCACCGGAATGCGCTGGTAAGCTTTTTTGAGGCCATTGGCCGCCGCTCCCTGTACATCTTCTGCATACATACCGTAGAGCTTACCGCTATTCCGTGGTATCTGTTCGCGGCGAAATACGCCGACCGCCCTGTTTTGGGCATCTGCCTGCAATATGTCCTTTCGCTGGGCTCCATCTGGCTTGTCTGCGCCCTGCTGCAACGGCGGCGGGATCTGGTCATCAAGCTGTTCCCCGCCCGGCGGCACACCCCGCAGGTACACTACACCCCACGGCACTGATATTCTGAACGTTCCGGCTGCGGCGGCGCAGCCGATCTTAGGATTAGGAAGAGGAGGATCCCGTTATGAACCACGATGCCCCCGTGACCCCTGCTGCCCTGCAGGCGCACATTGCCGAGCTGGAGCAGCAGCTCAAGCTTTCGGACGAGGGTGTTTCCCAGCTGGCGCAGCGGTGTCTGGAGCTGGAACAGCAGCTGCTGGCCTGCCAGACCGAGCTTTCCAAGCACAGCGCCGAGGCCGAAAACATCACCCTTACCCTGCCGCAGCTGTTCTATGACACCGGCAGCGGCTTTTCGCCCCGGGAATGCCTGATTGCCACCGAGGATGTCTATAATGAGCTGACCCACGAGGTGTCGGTCACCTTTATTCTGCCGGAGGACGCCCGCGCCGTCCGGCTGGACCCGGGCGAACTGGCCTGCTGCATCACTGACCTTGCCATTTCGGACGAACGCATCAGCTTTCAGCCGGTCAACGGCCTTGTATTGCAGGAGGACAGCCTGCTGTTCTTAGATGTAGACCCCAACCTTTCGCTGCACTGCACCACCGGCTTTGGTGCCGGCATGAAGTTTGCGGTGAACTATCACTACTACCCGCTGGGACGTTTTCTGCACGAGCAGCCCGGCAAATCTCTGCTGCGGGCGCTGAACGACCTGAAGCTGAAAAACGCCACCGCCGCGCAGGAAGCAGCCGAGGTATTGCAGGCCAGCCGCGCCGAGTGTATGCGGCTGAACCAGCAGCTGCTGACCTTGCAGGGCATCCAGCACGAATATCAGGTCTCGCTGGAAAATATGCGCGCCAGCAGCAGCTGGCGGCTGACCGCCCCGCTGCGCAAGCTGCTGACCCTGCTGCGCGGCCACTGAGCCCGCCCGATATTCTGCCCGGAGGAGTTGGATCATGTACACCAGTTACAGTACCCTGCAGCGCAAGCAATTGTCCAAGCAGGTCTATACCGATACCCAGAGCACCTATCTTCTGGTCTACGCGCCGGGGCGTCACAAGGCGCTGGAAACGGCGCTGCAAAACCAGCTGCACCGCAAGTTCCGTCTGGTGACCCGGCTGGAGGGCGAGCTGACCCCCTCTGTGGCCGGGGTGCTGCTGGTAAGCGAGGATGTGGAGTGCACCCCCACCGCCCTGACCTATTTTGCCGCCGCCCTGCGGGAGGGCGCAGACCTTGCGGTCTGCGATGCTTCCTTTGGCTTTGACGGCGCTACCGCCCTGTACCTGAGCACCCAGCACCTGCCCGGCAGCCGCTGCGCACTGGTGTCCCGCACATTGCTGGACGAGGTACGCGCCGCCGCCCGGGGCAGGGACAGCGTTACCGAGCTGCTGCGTCTGGCCCATGCCATGGCGCAGCACAGCTGCCGCATCCCGCAGGCACTGCTGCACTTCCGCCGGGAGCTGTGCGCCGACGACGTGTTCTCCGCCAAGGGACGCCGTGCGCTGATCCTGAGCCACGAGCTGACCATGACCGGCGCGCCCATCGTGCTGGTAAGCGCCGTGCCGGTGCTGCGCAGCCTTGGCTTTGAGGTGGTGGTGCTGGGGCCGGCGGACGAAGGCTCGCTGCCGCTGTTTCTGGATGCCGGGGCCGCTGTGGTCACCCGCCCGGACTGCGTTACTTCCAGCGCCCTGTGGGGGCTGGCCACCAGCGCAGACCTTGTGCTGGCCAACACGGTGGTGGAAGCGCCGGTGGTGAACACCCTGAACGGCTCCTTTGTGCCGGTGCTGTGGTGGCTGCACGATGCCTTTGCAGGCTACCCCTTCATCTCTCACAGCATCCCCAAGGCGCTGGGCAAAAATATCCACGTCTGCGCCGTAGGCTCCCACGCCACCGCCGCCATGCACTCCGTCCGGCCGGATTTTGAAATCGAGCAGTTGATCTACGGTCTGCCGGACTACGCCGCCGAGCAGTTTCCCCGCTATGACATCAGCTTTGCCGGAGGGCGTCCCCTCTTTGTGACGGTGGGCTCGCTGGAGCACCGCAAGGGTCCGGATATCTTCTGCAATGCCATCCGGCTGCTGCCCTCTGCGGTGCGGGAAAAAGCTGTTTTCCTCTTTGTGGGCAAAGCCGCCGACAAGGGGATGTACAGCGCCGTGGACAGTCTGGTGCGGGACTACCCCCAGACCGTTTTCTACCGCAAGCGGCTGGAGCGCCCAGAGGTCAAATCCCTGATGGAGCAATGCAACTGCGTGGTGTGTGCCTCCCGGGATGACCCCATGCCCACCTTCGTCACCGAGGGTCTGATCTTCGGCAAGCCCTCCATCGTATCCGAGCACACCGGCACCGCCGGGCTTGTGACCGAGGGCGTGGACGGTTTCCTCTACAAGGACGACGACCCGCAGCAGCTGGCCGATAAGCTGGCTTGGGCCATCGAGCACCCGGAAGCGCTGGCTGCCATGCACGACAGCTGCCGCCGCCTGTACGAGCAGCAGTTCTCCAACGAATCCTATGTCGCCACCCTGACAAGGCTGGTAAAAGAGCTGACGGACGGGAACGAATAATGAAAAAGCAATGCCGGGTAGCCTGCGGCTACCCGGTATTGCTTTTTCACAATCTTTGCATTTTATCAAATCCCCCAAATTGCAAAACAAAGTTCCGCTTCCGTTCACAAAGGGCGGCGGGAGATGTGCTATACTGGTTCCAGAATTTCCGGTTAAAAGCATCCATACCGAAAGGAGTTTTGTTTCCATGAGCCAAGCCGCCGCGCAGCAGCCCTCCCGCAAAAAGACTGTGATCTCTCTGCTGGTGCTGCTGGCACTTACCTGCATCATCGTGTTCATTTTTAAGGATCACTGGGCCGAGATCACTGCGGCGCTGGCGCAGCTTTCGGTGTGGCAGGTGCTGGCGGTTCTGGCGGTCGGCATCAGCTACCCCCTGCTGGAAGGGTGCGTGGCGTGGGTCATCGTGCGCAGCCGTCTGCCGCAGTTCAAGCTGTGGCAGGGGCTGGATGTGGGCTGGTGCGGCACCTTTGGCAACGTGGTCACGCTGGGTGCCGGTGCGGTACCGGTGCAGCTGTACTACCTGCACAAGGCCGGGCTGCCGCTGGGCCCCGGCGCAGGGCTGATGACGCTGGAATACGTTTTCCACAAGAGCACGGTGCTTTTGTACGCCACCGTGATGTTGCTGTTACAGCATCGCTGGCTTGCCGCCAACACCACCGGTGTCATGCGGTATCTGCCCATGGCATACGCTGTGGTAGCGGTGGTTATTGTGGCGCTGGTGCTGCTGTGTGTTTCGCCGCTGGTGCAGAACCTCGCCCGCTGGCTGCTGGGCTTTCTGCCCAAGACCGAAAAGTGGCAGCAGCGCCGCGCCGACTGGCTGGCGCAGCTGGAAGTGCTGGGCACCGAGAGCCGCCGCCTGCTGGCAGATAAGCCCCGCTGCCTGAAAATTTTTGCCTTGCAGGCACTCAAGCTGTTCGGGCTGTTCTGCCTGCCCTACCTGTGCATTCGGTTCATGGGGCTTTCGCCGCTGGGCTTCTGGCAGGTGCAGCTGCTCACCAGCCTGATGCTCTTCGTTTCCAACGCCCTGCCCAACGTAGCCGGAATGGGCTCGATCGAAACCGCCTTCCTGCTGGTGTTCGGCAGCTTTCTGGAGCAGGGCGAGGTGATGAGCGTGCTGATGCTCTACCGCATCGCCAGCTATTATGTAGTATTTGCCGCCAGCGCCGTGGGCTTCTTCATCGCCCAGCGGCATTTGACACAAATGGAGCCGCCAAAGGAGGCGTAAACGGATGAAAAGCTTCCACATTCCCCGCACCGCTTTATTTTTTATCCTGTTTGCACTGGCAGCATTTGCGGTGCTGTACCGTCCCATCGACCTGAAAGCACTGGTACGCGCCAGCTCGCAGGGCACGCTCCGCACCGAGGAAGTGGCGCATTTTGGCAGCACAAACGACATGGACTATCACCTCCTCTCCATGGACAGCGAAGCGTTCCAACAAACGGCAGAATTGCTTTCCACCGTCTCCTGCCGCAAAAAGCTGAACCAGAAATACTCTTCCTACACCCACACCACCTTTCCGGTGCAGTCGGTCACTGTCAGCTTTTATGACGATGCCGAGAACCAGAAGTTTCTGCTGACGGTGTACTCCGACGGCGTGTGCATCCTGAACAGCGCCTATGTCAGCGTAAAATACCCCGGCGGCGGCGCAGCACAGCTGTATGAACAGCTGGCGGGGCTGGGGAAGTAAAAACAAAAATCGGGGCGTGCAGGTGGTCAAGCTGCACGTCCCGTTTTTGTTTTCTTTGCGTCGGCTGTGGTACCAAACACAGCCGGTGCCGCGCCGGAAGCAGCAGAGCAAACCGTGCTGCCGCTTCCTGTAGAAAAGAGAAAGGAATGGAGGAATGGAGCGGAGCGCTTGCAGACGCTCCTTTTTTCTGGTGCAACGCGGTTAGAATTAGCTAACCACCGCTGCGAGAACAGAATACCACAGTCAGTTAGTCTTGTCAACCCTCAATTTGCAAATTTTTTCGCAAAGTTGCCGCGTCGCCGGGGTTTCGGCGTTTTTTCTACATTCTGCCCAAAGAACAGCCTTTCCGCTGGAAGAAAACCCACTTGTTTTCTATTGCTTTTTAAAACGGTTCTTGCTATTATAGTAACGCAAGATTTTGTGGGCAGGTTTTTATTTTTGTCTACACCTTGTAGTAAGGGCTGCCGCAGACGGCAGCGCAAGACCGTTTCGCCCCCAGAAAACCGCCCAGACAGAGCGGTTTTTCAAAGGCTCATTAGTTAGAAAACGCTAACTGCGTAATGGAGCAAGGAGGTTCCAATGATCCAGTTTGAACAGTGGGAAGGCTTTGAAGGCCGCATCTGGAAGGAAGAGGTCAATGTGCGTGACTTCATCCAGAAGAACTACACCCCCTATGACGGCGACGAAAGCTTTCTGGCCGGCCCCACCGAGGCTACCGATAAGCTTTGGGGTGCTTTGCAGCAGCTGCAGAAGGCCGAGCGCGCCAAGGGCGGCGTGCTGGATATGGAGACCGAGGTGGTCAGCAGCCTGACCTCCTACGGCCCCGGCTATATTGACGAAAACCTGAAGGATCTGGAGCAGATCGTAGGCCTGCAGACCGACAAGCCTCTCAAGCGCGCCTTTATGCCCTACGGCGGCATCAAGATGGCAGAGCAGGCCTGCACCACCTACGGCTACCAGCCCTCTGCCGAGCTGCACAAGATCTTTACCGACTACACCCGCACCCACAATCAGGCCGTGTTCGATGCCTACACCCCGGAGATGAAGAAGGCACGCCACACCCACATCATCACCGGTCTGCCGGACACCTACGGCCGCGGTCGCATCGTGGGCGACTACCGCCGCGTTGCCCTGTACGGCATCGATGCTCTGATCCAGTTCAAGCAGGAGGATCTTGCCAACTGCGGCGATGGCACCATGACCGATGACGTCATCCGTCTGCGCGAGGAGATTGCCCGTCAGATCAGCGCCCTGAAGGGCATGAAGAAGATGGCCGAGGCCTACGGCTACGACATCTCTCAACCCGCCAAGAACGCCAAGGAGGCCTGCCAGTGGCTGTACTTCGGCTACCTGGCCGCCATCAAGACCCAGAACGGCG
>OLSX01003421.1_pt1 | contig 12905 bp, 7 predicted proteins | sample 1673141 | NCBI WGS metagenome assembly OLSX01 (sample SAMEA3136759, study PRJEB25190) | human gut metagenome | biome: human gut; feature: human-associated habitat; material: faeces | place: Austria | collected 2013
CGACATTTGCCGGAATTGGCGTTTCTTATATTAGGGACTTATTTTACAGCCCCATTTTTAAATAAAAAAACAACAACCAAAGGAGAATTTTCATGAAAAAGGAAAAAATGAATGACAAAGGTTTTTCACTTGTTGAGTTAATCATCGTTATTGCGATTATGGCGGTACTCGTTGTAGTTCTTGCTCCTCAGTACTTAAAGTATGTTGAGAGATCCAGAAATTCAACAGATATCTCTAATGCAACTGCTATGGTAACTGCTTGTCAGGTATGGGCAGCAGATCCTAATGCTGGAGAAGATGGTACTGAAGCGTTTGTAGCAGGAGATGAGTTTTCTATTGATGTAACAACAGCTGGTGCTGTCAATAAAGGAGCAGCAGGTACAGATGGATCAGTAGCAGCAGGTAATGCGTTATCGCAAGCAGCTATTACTATTGGAGATGTAAAGTGTAAGAGCAAAAATACTTGGAAAGAATATCATATCGCAGGAAAAGTAAAAGATGATGGTTCCATTGAATTTACTTATACACCTTCTGAGTTTGCAGATGCAATGAAGAAATAATAGCCTAGCTATTACCCCGTCCACATCCGATATGGACACCAAAACAAAAAACTCCTTCCCCCTCTCGTCACAGCAGAGCCTTAAGGTCGTCGGTTTCGACGATCCCTTGATCGCTCGTGTACCCTACGACCTTTATGAAGCGAGAGCTGCGATTCTGTGATCAGAATGGATGGAAGTGCCACAAGGACTCCTGCGGTATATGCCGCAGGAGAATTGTGGGTTTAAGAAGAGTAAGAAAGTTCGAAAAAGATTGAAAAATAAGTAATAACAGTTTTAATACCATCAACATTTATTGACAAGGATATCCCCCCTATGCTCGCAGAAATTATTTTTTACATCTTCATATTTCTTTTCGGAATCGTGATCGGCAGCTTTTTAAATGTCTGCATTTACCGCATACCGAAACATGAAGATATCGTGAAAACACGGTCACACTGCATGTCCTGTGGTTATCAGCTCAAGTGGTATGACATGTTTCCGGTATTCAGTTACCTCTTTCTGCGGGGCAGATGCCGGAAATGCCATGCGAAGCTTTCCGTACAGTATCCGCTGATTGAAGCAGCGAACGGCATTCTTTATGTAATGATCGTGTGGATTCATGGAATGACAATTACTTCTATATTATATTGCCTGTTGGTTTCTGCACTTCTGGTAATCAGTGTCATTGATTTCAGAACCTTTGAGATTCCCCTTGGAATCAATATTTTCATTCTGATTCTCGGAATCGTCCGCGTAGCAACAGACTTTACCTGTGTGCTGGACTACGTGATCGGATTCCTAAGTGTGAGCGTTGTGCTCGCCATTCTGTATTATGCCTCCAAAGGAAGAGCAATCGGTGGAGGCGATGTGAAGCTCATGGCCGTCTGCGGACTGGTGCTTGGCTGGAAGCTGGTTCTGCTGGCATTCTTTTTAGGATGCATTTTAGGATCAGTCATTCATATTATCCGGATGAAGGCATTTGGCGCCGACCGGGTTCTGGCGATGGGACCATACCTTTCGTTGGGAGTACTTCTTGCAGTTTTGTGGGGAAATACCATGATTCAGTGGTACATGGGACTACTGGGTTTTTAACCTTAAGATCGGATATTTTACCTGCTTGGTAATCCCGGCAGGTTTCTTATATATAACATCATTTTTTCGGGACAAAGGAGGAAACGATTCGTGGCTGGTAAAGTAATCAGTATAGAAATCGGATATTCACTGACAAGAGTATGTGAGGTTGACTATAAATCAAAAACCCATAAGGTGTACGGGTATTTTTCCCTACCGACTCCGGAGGGAATGATTAATGACGGTATTTTGAATTTAAATGAAACCTTTGTGGCGGATTTGAGGGAAGCTCTTGCCGAGTATAAGATGAAATCGAAGCAGGTGGTGTTTACCCTGACTTCGACCAAGATCGCCAGCCGTGAGGTTACGATTCCTTTTGTGAAAGAAAACCGGATCATGGATGTTGTAAATGCCAATGCGTCGGACTATTTCCCGGTGGACTTAAGCCAGTATCAGCTTGCGTACAGCATGCTTGGTGTGACCGGAAATCCGAAGTCCGGACAGCAGTATAAGCTTCTGGTTCTGGCAGCGCCACAGGCACTTCTCGATGGTTATCAGCAGCTTGCCAGGGCACTGAAGCTGGAGCTTGCAGCCCTTGACTATGCCGGAAACAGTATTTATCAGGTCGTAAAGGATGAGTGTGCACAGAAAGCGCAGATGATCGTAAAGATCGAAGAGGGTGCAACCATGGTGCTGGTTGTGAATCAGTCGGTGATTTCCTTTATCCGAAGCGTTTCCTACGGTGTGCAGGAAGCATTGGAGCTGACCTATAACCTTCCTTTGAAGAACCGGATTGAGACGCCGGAACAGGCGATGGAGCTTTTGTCCAAGAAGTCCTTTGTGGTGCTGAACGATGGTTCCGAAGAGACTGAGGGCAGTGAAGAAGAAAAGTCCAAAGAACAGGAATTCTGTGAATCCATGACAGATGTACTGGTTCCGCTGGTTGGTGCGGTTTCCCGTGTTGTGGATTACTATGTTTCCCATAATGCCAATACCCCGATTGAGAAGATTCTCTTAACCGGTCTTGGTGCAAATATGAAGGGTATTCACAGACTTTTGGCCCAGCAGCTGGACTATCCGATTGAAATTTTACGTCAGGCAGAGGGCTGGAACCTGGAAAAGAGCTTTGAAGGTAAGTTCTTCGGTGAATATGTTGCCTGTGTGGGTGCCACAGCGGCTCCACTTGGCTTTAAAGCCGATAATGAAAAGGGCAAAGGCGGTAAGACCGGAGATACGAAGAGCAAGGGCAAGGTGAACGGAATTCTGATTGCTGCTGCAGTCTTTGCATTCGGCATACTGGGTGCTGTAATTCTGAGTGTGGCTTCTGCCATAACCTATGTTGCGGCAAAGGCAGAGAACCGGGCACTGCAGGAGCAGATGGCAGGTTTACAGGAAATCAAGCCGATTTATGATAATTATGTGAGTACCAAAACAGCTTACGACCGGTTGACGGCCATGCATGATGCAACCCGCAACCGGAACGATGACTTATATGCGTTTATGGAAGAACTGGAACGCAAGATGCCAAGTAACGGAGTAATCACTTCCTTTACCAGTGATGCGGAGACGGTAACGATCAACATGTCGGTATCTTCGAAGACGGAGGCAGCATCGATGATTGAACAGTTCCGTACCTTTGATTCCCTCCTTCCCGATACGGTGTCAGTATCTTCGATTACCGCAGATGTGGATGGCGAGGATACCGTGCTTTCCTATAACTTTACAATTGTCGGATCCTACCGGGATATGGACGAAGCTCCGGAGGATGAGATGACCGATGAAGAAGCGATGCAGCAGAATCTGGAAGATACGGAAAACCACGAAGTGGCGAAAGCGCAGTAAAGGAGAAGAACGATGAAGGTATCAAAGAAAGATATTTATTTAATCATTGGATTTTTGGGAGTCCTCGCTTTCCTCTGTGCATTCCTGTGGGTTTATCAGCCGACCATGGAAAAGGTGGATGCCTTAAAGGCAGAGAGCCGTTCTCTGGAAATAGAAATTGCAGATCTGCAAAGCAAGATGGATAACAAGGACACTTATGTGTCTAAGACTCAGGAAATGGCAACCGAGATGGACAGTATTTTGCAGATGTTTCCCGTGGAGTTAAAGGAAGAGGATGCTATTGTATTGACATTAACGGAGGAATTATTATCTCCGATGATCGTGACTACGCTTACCATGGATGAAACAGAACCGGTGGACTTCGAGCTTTATACGCAGGAATCCGAAGAGGCAGAACCGGTCGATACGGGAGAAACGATACAGCTTGGACTTTACCGGAATCCGGTTTCCATGCAGTTTGTTTCAAGCTATGAAGCCCTGAAGCGGTATGTGAAGACCGTGGCTCTGCAGACAAACCGTACGAAGATCGTCGGAATCACCGCTTCTTATGACGAAATGACAGGCTTACTTACCTGCGTGGCAAATTTAAATATGTATTTTATTACCGGACAGGAAGACAAGACCTATGTACAGCCGGACTTCTCTTCGGTCATTACCGGAACGGATAATCCGTTCGGTTCCATCACAATGCCTTATGAAGCAGATGTTGCAGGACTTGCAGAGGATGCAACGGGTATTCATGTGGATGAGGAAGAGGCAGAAGAGGATAACGGTGAAGATATGTAGCTGCGGTCTGATTACGGATACCCGTCAGGAAGAAGCAGCCGGAAGAAGCCGCCGAAGAAAAGAACAGTCTGCATAGAGAACCTGAACAGAATAAGCAGGACAGAGGATACGCATGAAGCAAAAGGAAAAAGTTCAACAACTGAATAAGAACGCGGGCTTTTCCCTGCTGGAGCTTCTGATTGCCGTTACGATTCTGGCAATTATTACGATTCCCATGCTTCATATGTTCGTGACTTCTGCCAGAATCAATGGCAAGTCCCGGATCACCCTGCGGGCAACCGTACTTGCACAGGATATTGTAGAGGGGCTGAAGGCATATCATATCGATGAGATTCAGGATCAGTTTAATACGAAACATCTTGATATGTTGAATTCAACGATAACCTGTGAGGAATGTAAATATGACGATGATGGTTCAAATGTATATTATTTCTATTTGAAAAATGTCAAATTGGAAAACAGTATGTTTGATGCGAAAATCAAACTGGATGCCAGTGCATATATTGACGGAACATCGGAAGCTGGTAAACATGATATGCATCCCAACACAAGTGAAACAGTCAGACTTGCAAGTGCGAATAGGAATGCTTCATTTGTTTATAAAAAGAGTTGGGATGAAACAGCATTGAAAGATAAGAACATTGACGACTGTGCAAGAACATTCATTTTATCTTTTACGGATGATGTAACAACAGGAAAGCGGGTTGCCACTTTGAAATGTGAATATCAGAATAATGGTACAGACATTGTTCCACCTGCATATTCGGATTTTACAACCATAGGTGAATTTGACAGTAATAATTTTTATTTCCTTTATTATCCGTTATACGGAGCCAAGGATGATATTATCGAAATAGACTGCACATCAACAGCGATTACAGAGGAGCACCCGTTAAATATTTATTTGGTGAAACAACGTGACGTCATGCTGAGTGATATACAACTTACGAATAAGGAAAATCTTTATAAAATAACAGTGACTGTCAAAGGAGATGGAATCTCAAGTGGCTATTTTTCCCTGTGTACCAATCTTGGAACTAATCTGGCAGATGAAAATATGGTTATAGATCAAGCTCCAGGCTTGAGAAGTGTCAGTTTCCCTGTTTATGATTTAGCTGGTATTCGAAACAAGAATTATGGAGAGCAGTCATCAAAGGATCAGGTTACAGAATTTATATATGATATTGAAGTTGAGATATATCAGCAGGGAGCATATGAGGATAATTTTGGTACCAACTCTCAGCGATTGGTAAGCCTTGATGGAACGAAAAATTATTAGGAATATGAAAATGAACAATGGACACCAGATACGACAATTGCAGAAGAGGTTATGGAATCAGAAGAGGCGTAACAAAGGCTCTTCTATTGTTATTGTTATTATTGCAATGGCGATGATTGGAATATTAGCTACAACGCTTCTCTGGATGTCTTATTATGGCTATAAAATCAAGGCCAATGATATCCAAAACAAAAACAACTTCTATTCCGCTGAGACGATAATGGAGCAGATTATTGCCGGATTACAGGGTGAGGCTTCTGATGCCATGGCAAAATCCTATCAGATGGTGTTATCTAACTGGGATGATTATGAAGGAAGCGAATCAAACCGCTTTTCAGCCTTTGCTGCTTCTTATCTGGATACTTTGGTGGATGAATTCAGGATGAGCGGAAATCCGGATCAGTATGATAGAAATAAACTTAAAGATTATGTTGATCATGATCTGTGGAATAATGTAGACGAAGGTATGTGGGAGAATGGAACAGATGACTCGGCTGCTTTAGAAGCAAAAATGGAGCTTGTGAATGGAAACAGCCTCATTTTACGCAACCTGTTCGTTTCCTATACAGATCCGGTTAATAATCGTGTTTCTGTTATCAGGACAGATATCTGTCTGGATGTTCCTTATGTGGTCTTTGAGCAATCAGCTTCAATTGATCAGCTTTATGATTATGCGCTGATTGGTAATCAGGGGGTTATTGTCGATGGGGATGGAAAGACCACAGTATCTGGAAGTATCTATGCGGGAATCCATGAACCGGAAGAGGGGAAAAAGAAGGAAGATACTACGTTAACGGATGGAATCCATGTGCAAGGTACATCGAAGATCAGTGTAGAACATGCTAAATATGTAATATCAAAGGGAGACATTATCGTTGGATCCCAGCAGATGAATGGAGGTACGAAAGCATTATTTTCTGTTGAACAGGATAAAAACGGGACCTCTTTATATGTGGGTAATTTAGATGTGAATGGTGGAACCCTTAATCTTAATTGTAAAACTTATGTGGCAAATGATTTGGAATTATATGGAAGTGGAAGTAAAGCAACCATTGAAGATGAATATTATGGTTATGGCAATAGACAGCTTATAGGACTTAATGATACTGTGACAAATCAGGATCAAAGCAGCTCTGTCATTGTTAATGGTTCGAATGCAACAATTGACATGAGAAAAGTCAGAACATTAATGCTTGCCGGTCGTGCCTATATAGGAAGAAGCATAACAAAGCAGACAAGTCTTTCTGGAACAGAAGGGGAAACTTCTTCTACAGGGGAAGAACAGAAGAATGCTGTGCTGATGGGAGAATCCATCACTGTAAAGGGAGGTCAGATTGCTTATCTGGTTCCGCCGGAATGCCTTGGGGTGTTGGGAGAGGAGGTTATAATCGGACAAAATCCGATTACGCTGAAGCAGCACAATCAGATTGCAGAATATAAACAAAACAGTACAGAGCAGTTTAAGGAAGTGGATTTCAGTAAGCCGGTCAATAAGTTGAATGGGAAAAGCCTGTTGGAGTATGGTGTATCAGATATGAGCTATATTCGAAAGGTGAGTGTGCCAAACCCGGATGAAGAGAATAAGGCTTTTACATATTATTATTTGGTGATGGAGCCGGATGATGCAGCACGGTATTTTGCAGATTATTATGCTATTAATAAAGAATCCATAGATCATTATTTTAAGAAATATGCAGTTGGGGGGATTATGCTTGGTGATAAAAGCCAGGGGCCGGAGGATTCCTATACCATACTGGGTAATGCACTGGTAAGTCAGATGACGGATGATGGAACCGGAATGACTGGGGAGGTTCGTTTAATGACTCAATCGAATTCCTCTATTAGTGCCATGACAAGTGATGAAGTGGAGCAGGAGGCTTCAAAGATCGGGAAAGAAGTTGAACATCTGACTACGAATCTGAAGGAGGATGGCGGTGATCCCGCAAAGGATGTATTTCAAAATATAATCAAACAGACAGAATTGACAGATTTTCTTGGCACAGGAGAGAAAACCGTTCCGTTTACAACAGATTCCGGTCTGGTTGGAATCCTTACGTCAGAGGACGAGTATTCTTTGTCTGAGGCTGGAAGTGAAGTATCCAATGTGCGTTTAATTGTTTCTACAGGAAAAAATGTGACGATAGACCGGAATTTTAAGGGGATTGTGATCTGCAGGGGAACTATTACCATTAATAGTGGAATGGCCACAGATATCCGGAATCGTAATTATTTATCAAGTTCAAATCAGGCAGATTCAATTAATAAGGAACTGTATCAGGTGCTAAATGCAGAATATACAGATTCCGGTACAGTATATAAACCGCTTGATTTCTTTGTGAATGGGACGACGAGTCTTAAGGAAGAAGTTAACCAGGCACCTACAGATCAATATGGAAATCTGGATATTAACTATACGAAAATTGTGCGTTATGTGAATTGGGAAAAGAGATAAGAATTAAGGAGTCAGAATTCTTCAGAGTGACAATAACACAGGTAGAGGATATGAATACGAGAGACGGAAAATGTAAGTGGAATGAAAAAGGCTTTTCTTTAGTGGAACTCATTATTGTCATTGCAATTATGGCAGTGGTGATTGGAACGGTGGTCTTTTCAGTATCCATGGTATTCAGTGCTAATGCCAAAACATGCTGCAATAATTTGCAGAGAGCAATTGCTGACTGTAAGGTAACTACTATGGGAAAGTCCGAAGCGTGGCTTGTATTATATCGTGGTAGTGACAATCAGATATATTGTCAGATGTATTACAATGAGGCTGTGATTGAAAACGATGCGGAAGGAAATCCGAAGGTCAAAAAGGATGATGACGGAAATGTAATTATGAAGGCTGTTCCTGCTAATGAGGAACCACAAAAAATTGGTGGAAAACGTGTGATAGTTACCTATATTGATGCAGATGAAAAAGGAAACGAAAAAAAACATCCGGACCTTCCAACCGATGCAAATGATGTCGATAAAAGACTTACCATTGCATTTGATCGTTCTTCAGGTTCTTTTAAAAATGCACCGAAGAGCATGGAGATTATTGGTGGAAATCGGCATTATCATTTAGAATTCAATGAACTTACTGGCAAGGTTACGGTAAAACAGATATAGCTTTTGGTTAATATGGAGACTTGGATGAAGGATCAGTTACATATGCAGAAACAGAATAAAGGTTTTTCGCTGGTAGAACTGATTATTGCAATTGCAATATTAGTGATAGTGACCGGTGCTGTCTGTAGTTTTATTGTCATTACATCCAGAAATTATGCGAATGGAAACAACGACATTGGAGTACAACAGGAGGCACAACTGGCTTTTAATCAGATTTCAGATGTCGTAATTGATGCTCGAAACAGCATTAATTATGCAGGAGAAGATGGCTCCGGTAATTTCGTTAAGGTTTTGAAAGATTCTGAGTTTGCCAATACTCCAGAGGTGAAAAAACTGATTGTATATAATACTCTGACAGAAGAATCCGAAGGGAAAACACCGGATCCGTCAGCTTCATCTGTTCCGGCTGCATCAGCTAGTCCGTCAATATCGCCGGGGACTGTGACGGCAGATTTGTATAATTATATTTTTATGTGGCAGAAAAGTGATGAAAGTTTGTACTTCGCAAAGTGGAAACAGGAAGAAACAGAGCCGGTTTCAATCAGTGACTTTGAAGTGCTGGCAGAACATATCAATGACTTTCAGGTGGATTTAAGTCAGGTGGAGGAACGACGTGTTGTCAAATTGATGATGAATTTTACGGTTGGCACACGTGGCTTTCAGATGGCAAATAATGTAACCGTGCGTAATCAGGTTGTGATTAATGAGGCTGATATTCAGCCATTAGATAAAGAGATTTCAGTTGAAATTTCTATTCGTGAAAATGGACTGATTATGGAGCCCGGAGAGAAGTATCAATTTGCGTCGCCCCAAATTAAGTCCATGAATGCTAAAGATAAGGAAATTGAATGGGCTTTTTGGAATGATAATGATAAGACAATATCGGACAAAACTGTAGGTGGAAGTACGTTCATTGACAAGAAAAATGGTCTGCTTAAAGTTGGAATAGACGAGGGAAAAGATGGGAAACCAAGCGAATTTGAAGTTGTAGTAATAATAAAAGCAACGAATGGTGATAAATCCAAGGAAGCACAGTCCTCAGCGATTAAGGTTCAGATAAAGCGCGTGACTACGGTGACCTTGCATAAGATGAGTGAGAAACTGCCTGATTCCAACGACAGTACTCCGGGTGCAATGGAGGTTATGCAGGGAAGTAACGTGGTTCTTGTCGGTACGGTAGACGGTGTGAAGCTGGGAAACAAGTGTGATTCCTGTGGAGAGGATCCGACAGGAGATAGATACCTGACCGGCTGGACGGTTGTGTCCGGTTCCGGTTCGTTACAGAATGGTATTCAGGACTCCGACCATGAAACAGCTACCATTCAGATCAAGGCAGATGCAGCGGTGGGGTCTACGATTACCATTCGGGCAGTCTCTGACCTGTCCAGCCGACGTCCATACGGGCCGGTACAGGGCGAGATTACCTTGAAGGTTGTGGAGAAGAAGAACCCAATCAACCCATTTGATGGTATTTTAAAACATGGTGATCAGACACGTGTGGATAATATCGTATTCCAGGGATTTGATACCAGAGTAGATGCACATGCATTGGTTGTGCATATTGTAGATAACAGTACCGGACAGGTGGCTGCTTATGCGGTTTGTATAACACAGGGATGGAATATCTGGTTATCACCGGATTATTTCGATTTGGATTTAAAGAAGAGTTATACCTTTTATTTACAGGGACTTGAGAGCGTATCCAAACAGGAGCATGAGAGATACGATAAAGATCATGGAACCATGCAGAAATCCTCAATCGAAACCATCGGAGCAGAATATGATAAGCATAGCAATCCGACGGCTCCTTTTGCCTATACAGGAGATATGTTTAAAGCCAGTCAGGTATTCAGTACGATATTGGAACCGGTGCAGTTGACCTATGGTTATAATAGTAAAAAATACTGTGCACAGGAAATCACCTTTAATACAACGAATGTTCTCTCCGTAAGCAATTATCCTTCGGATGGACTGAATATATTGGACAAGCTGAAATTCTATAAAGATGAAGCATCCAATATTGATATCAATGCCTTTACGGTAGATGATGTGAAGTACAGCATTTATAAAGGAAGTGGAAACAATGCTGCAAACTGGTCTGCATTGCGCGTTTATAAGCAGGGAGCCTATCAGGGAAGTGACAGCTTATATAATGGCAATGTCCAGTTTGGCACAGCAAGCGGATTACCGACAATTAAAGTACAGCGTAACAATTTATCAGATGTTGTTGGAACCTATCATGTTGTGCCGGGGATCTGGTTTAATCCCAAAGCGAAAATCGGTAATATTCCCAAAGAAGTCTATCCGACAGGATATCAGTTCCCGGTTTATTCTGCCTCCATGGAATATGTGGAATTTCCGGAGAACACCTTCCATGTAACGGTAACCGCAGAAGGAACAATGGATATTACTTCGGATCGCTTTACCGGAAGCGTATGCTTCCCGTTACCTGCCGAGATGATGAATAATACGATCTTCACGAATCTGCAAAACACAGAATGGCAGGATGCCAACATTCAGGATCGAAATAACGGTGACTCCTTTAATACGGTAGATTCCAGTGGAAATCTGTCTTCTATCCGGTTTAACCGGATCAGATATCGGTATATTCAGAGTGAGAATGCCTACGAAGTGGAACCAATGTGGGAAAACTTCAAGGATGGCGGATTGAAGTTGGGTTATTCCTACGGTATTTACAAGTGTCCTGCAAATGGTAGTAAGTGGGAGTGCCGGCAGGGAGCACAGGAAACGAATAATATTACCCTTGAATTTGAGAAGGATGGTGCAACCTGGTCAGCCCATGTGCCGCTTCCGACAGATGATGATTTCATGTTTACCAAGGGAAGCACGGAACGTCAGTCAAAAACGAATTATACGATTAAAGGTTATAAACGGGGTAGCTACAATGAGAGCAAAGAGCTGAATAGTAAGGTACTTTATTGTGATTATGATGCAGCAACCGGCGAGTATAAATTGACCTTAGTAACAGCTGAACAGACACAGGGAATCGTTACAACAATCAGAATTGCAGGTGTTTATACCTGGAAACCTGGAAATACAAAGTGGGATCAAAAACAGGGCGAGGGGACTTTGACAGAGAACATAGGTAATATTAAGTTTACATTAGATGGTAAAACCTATGATGCATTAGTAGAACTTCCTACATCGGATCAGTTTATGTTCACTAAGGGACAAACAACTCAACAGATTAAAAAGGGAGTTCAGATTACAGGTTATAATGAACAGAATTCCAATGAGTCAAGATCTATAGAGTGCAAAGTCATCTATTGTGATTATGATGCACAAACACAAGGATATAAATTGTCGTTTGCCGGCAAAACAGAGATAAACGGAATTACACAAAATACGGAATATCTGGGGGATTATACCTGGAAGCCGGGAGACACCAAGTGGACGAAGGTAAAGGGGACATATACAGAAAGTAAAAACATTGCCAATACGAATATCAGTTGGAATGGAGAGAAGTATGTTGCTTATATTCCATTACCGTCCAGTGACGATTTCTGGTATAAATGGGGGTATAGTAATCAGGATTGGGGACATGGCAATTTACAGTTATATAAGCATTCAGATTTGAACAGTTCGATTACGGCAGACTATACTTATATCAGAGTATCCGAAGTACAGGAAACAGGTACATACACATTACAGATGATAAAAGTAGACTACAGTAATGGTAGTAAAGAAAATGTAATATTTAAAGACCCAAATATAAAGCTGCCGGAGAATTTTTACAGTAATTCTGATGAATATGTTTTAGATGGATTTTATGTGTTATTTAAGGAACATACAGGTATAGATTTACCTAAAGTCAATAAAAAAGATGAATCTGTATCCACCGCAAAAGAAACATTAAAGCCAACATCATCTGTAACTCCGACACAAGAGCCGACTGCTACGGTTAAACCGAGCGAAACAACAGCACCGGCTGCAAAACCGAAAAAGCTTACGGTTGAAACAGGCAATGCCGTTACGGTAAAAGTAGACAGCACAGACGTAGTATTCCCCGACGCACAGCCGTTTGTTGATGAAAACGGACGAACACAAGTGCCGATTCGTGCAGTATCTGAAATGCTTGACTGCAAGGTTGATTGGGACGATACATCAAAAACGGCAACCATTACAAAAGAAAACGGCGATGTTGTAAAAGTGACACTCGGAAGTGATGTTTTGACAGTAAACAACAAATCATCACAAATGGATACAACCGCAATAATAAAAGACGACCGAACATTTATCCCTGTGCGTTTCGT
>OLSX01003430.1_pt1 | contig 12887 bp, 9 predicted proteins | sample 1673141 | NCBI WGS metagenome assembly OLSX01 (sample SAMEA3136759, study PRJEB25190) | human gut metagenome | biome: human gut; feature: human-associated habitat; material: faeces | place: Austria | collected 2013
GGTTTGATAGGTCGAACCTTTTTTTACGACGGATTTCAAATCCGTCGGGACGCCTGGCGGGGTATGGGACGCCTAGCGGGGTGTGGGACGGCTAGCGGTGTGTGTTGGACGCATAGCGAGGGTGTGGGATGTCTGGCGGGGGGATGAACGACATATCCGGTGAGGCGGAATAGTTTTATAATCCAATAGAGGTAAATTCTATGGTTTTTCAAATTTTTGCATTTTTTTCTTGGAGTTTTCAGAGAAAAATCGTAAATTTGCCATCAGATATCAATTATCTCAATATTTTGCCATGGGTAAATATATTAACCCCTTCACCGATTGGGGATTCAAACGCCTCTTCGGACAAGAATTCAGCAAGGATTTGCTGATTAGTTTCTTGAACGACCTGTTGGTTGACGAAATGCATATCAGGGATGTCACCTTCAAGGATAAAGAGCAACTGGCAGATTCAAAAGATTTGCGTGGCTGCATCTTTGATATTTATTGTGAAACCGATGATGGAAATCATTTCATTGTCGAGATGCAGAACAGATGGGTGCCGTTTTTTGTCAATCGCTCCATCTATTATGCCAGCAAGGCTATTGTCGGGCAGCGGAAAAAGACAATCGAGCAGAAACCTGCTCTCTATCAGTTAATGCCCGTCTATGTCGTCTGCCTCATGAATTTCATGCCAAAGGACAATGCAGTGTCGAAATTCAGAACCGATGTAGCCTTGTATGAAAAAGGAAGTCAAGATGTCTTTTCCGACAATCTTCACTTCATCTACTTGTCTCTTCCTTTCTTTGACAAGAAGGCTGAAGAATGTGAAAGTGATTTTGACAAATGGATTTATGTATTAAAGCATATGGAAGCATTAGAGAGAATGCCGTTTACGGCACAGAAGAAGATTTTCAAGCGTCTTGCTGAACTGGCAGATTCCCGCTGTCTGAGTCAGGAAGAGCAAGAGAAATATGATGAAAGCTTAAAGGCCGCCGATGATTACTATGGTGTCTTAATGAGCTATTACATGAATGGTATTGATGAGGGTGTTGCCAAAGGTGAAGCTAAAGGTAGTTATCACAAAAGTCTTGATATAGCGAAGAAAATGCTATTAAAGGGTATGGATGATGACTCTATCATGGAACTGACAGGCTTAACCCATGAGCAATTGCATCAATTGAAATCATAAAATTATCAGATACAAGTTCTCCCCATAAGCCAGGCGATAGATGCCTGAACTTATAGGGAGTTTTTTTTGCTTTGAAAGTTATTATCTTACTCTGCCTCACGGTCTTTCTGGGTAACTACTCTGTCATTAAAAAAATACACGTATTCAATGGGGAACTAAAAATTCTATCTGTAATATGTTATGGATTAGGGGATTACAAATCCCCTGGTTTGATAGGTCGAACCTTTTTTTACGACGGATTTCAAATCCGTCGGGACGCCTAACGGGGATGTGGGACGGCTGGCGGGGGTGGAATTTTCAGGGCACAAAAAAGTCGTGGAATCTTAGAAGGTGACTCACCTCGGCAACTAAAATTCCAACGACCAGTCTAGTCTAGTCTTCGCAAATTTGTATAATAGTAAATGATAATAATGTCTTATAATAACTAAAACAAGGGGGGAGGAAGTATTCCCAACTTCCTTCCCTCCTCTCTTACAGATATATGATTCTTAACTTTTGTATTTTGCTTACTTTTTTTGTACCTTGATACAACGGACTCCTGATACGCCAGACAAGCTCATCGTTACGATGTTGCTGCTGTTATATGTCCACGACTGTCTAAAATTCATATTAGAAAATTTAGTTCTACATGCCGTGTTTTTTGTGACATTGTCAGGTGCAACCATTGTCATAATACATAATTCGCGCTGGTTAGGAACCCTCCAATGAGTATCCTTATTTTCGCTATAACGACCATAGCACTGATAATATCCATTATATACGTTTGCTGCCGAAGGTTGAATCCAAGTACCATAGTTATTATAATAATCAGTATTCCATTTTTTAGCCGCAATGGTAAACTTTTTGGCAGGTTTATTTCCTTCTTCACGTTCTGTATGATCATTCAGCTCTCCTTGTTCACCTGTTATGTTCAGGGCATTCTGATCTACTTTGTCTAAAGTAACAGTTTTTGTATTGCTGTTGTAGCTGAAATATTTATCTGGTTCCTGGTCATAGCCAATATTACCAGACTTTAAGTTGCGAATACACCGTACATATTTCGGTCTGTGAGGTGATGTGGAGCTATTATAGTTACCTGTTGCCATACCTTCTTCAGATAAAAATGATTCTGCATCTTGGGTCGAAGAATAATATACCATACGATTCTTGCTATCATTATAATAATCAAGATCGTCGGTAGATTTTTTGAAGAGCTTAGATTCTTTGCTTATGATCTGTTCTCCAATCCATATACCTGCATACTGTTGTGTTGCCGGTGCATACCATCTCATTTCATCTTCTGAAATTTTGCCATCACCATTCAAATCCCGGTTCCTCCTCATACAGGCTATTCTGAGTGAATAATAAAGGTCATCCTTTTTATTCTTTAAATCATCCCAGGTTTTCACCGGTTTGCCATTTTTGAATATATCTTTCTTCATATTGGCACGTCCGTTCCAATAGTCGTTACCGTTGGAGCCCTCTACCTGATCGTTGAGATTGAAATCGCTGTCTCCATTAGACTTTTCCTCGTCATTGATGGTTTCGCAGCCATAAGCTGTTACGCTTCCTGCCTGGCTTCTATCGTAGAAGGTCTGGATATTGTGCTGGGTCAAACCATATTGAGCCTTGGCATATACGCTTCTTGTATCTTCGCTAACCCATACGTTGTTTGCTACATAGAATGCTCGCTTATCTACGTTGTTAACGTATTTGTCCCAAGTGAGATTGCTATAGTAGTTCTCACTGACGAAACAGGTCGCATCAATGTATTTGCCATTAGTCCAGAAACTTTCGTCGTCTGCTTTATCATACAGCTTTTTCAAGAATGTTTCGATATTCATGGTTTTTGATTTGCCAGGATAATCGCATGGAGTACCTCTACCATCATTTTCGTCGCCAAAGATACTTTTGCTCTTGTCTCTTCCTGTAATAGCAAACTCAATCCACTTTGTATCTACACCATTCAGCTGATTTTGGTGTTCTTGTGTCGTTGGATTTGCTTCATCTTTTACGTTTATTGGCTCTGTCTTCTTGCCCAAAGCGTAAACCTGATAGTAATATCCTAATTTGTTATCTTTCAGCTTTTTGATGTCCTCCTTATAGAAGCGCATTACCATATATTCGTAATGACTGTCGAGTGTCAGGTTCTTACCGGTATTGCCATATATCAATACCACACCTTCTGCGCCAGGCTGATCGTTTCCTTCTTTTTTAGCTTCAACGATGATTTTATCTACACCTGCCACTGTGATGTTAAAGGTGTACTTACAATTACGCTCAACATTGTAGTCATTGTAATTTGCACTGCAGTCGCCTAAGTGAACATAGTAGGTTACGTCGGCAGTTTTGGTAGAACCATCCTTGGTTTCTTCATACTTGCCTTTCAAAACTACGTATGTGCCATACTTTGGAGCATTGGCGAATATCTTAGGATTTGACTTGTTGTCGTCCTCTCGCTTAGTCTGATCTGTTACGCTGTTTTTTGCATCCTGCAGATTTTCTGGCAAATAGGCTTCGAAGTATTCTGCGCCTGTCTTATCCACATCGTTTACGCTAAGAGTCTGACCCACGATATTGCTAACATCTGTATCATTGCTTATCTTTTTCTTATTGTTACCGTCAATACTGCCAATGAGTGTACCATTCATGGCGATATTCATGATATCATAATTGGCAAGTTTGAATGAACGCTTTACGCCTTCTTCTGTTTTTTCCTTGATGGTAAATTTTACCTTGGATACAATACGGCTCAGTCTGATGTCATTTCCGCCATTTGCGATTGTTCCTGCAGTTGTGATGTTCACCAGGTTGCCTTGCTGTACAGCACCACTCATCAAGAATGCACTTGGAATCTGAATGGTGTTACGATTGTTACGCTTGAAAGTCAAAGCTTTCAACTGGTCGAGGGTGAAGTTATATCCGCCGGCACGGGCTGTTTCTGGATCCAAGTTAATAGGCAACTTGTTTGTTTCAACAGTACCGTTGCTGGTCTCAACTGGGTATAGACCCGTATTGATGTTGGCTACTGCATAGATGTATGATTCGCCGCTTCTTGTCTTGATGCCAGTTATTTGCTGCTTGTTAGAGCTGCTGGTTTCTTGGTTCAGATTATCTGCACCTTCAATACCTTTATAACCTTTCAGATTACCATTGCCATCAAATATATAGATGTAGAGGTTGTCGAGATGACGCTCCTCTGCAGGTGTAGCTCGGGAGTTGACCACGATGTCTCTTGGGGAAACATCAGAATAGGCCAACGAAATGGTAACATCCTCGTTACTCTCGCTGCCGCCCGGGAAGATGTCTTCCGAGCAACTGCTGAGTAAGAGTGCTACTCCCATGAGCAGGTATGCTAATTTCATTACTTTCTTCATATTATGATTCCTCCAATAGTTTAATAAAATGTGATATTTGTTTCTTCCTTCACATCCCAGCCTGCTACATAGTACTTCAAGGTGAGTGTTGATTCCTCATCACCCAGGAAGTAGCCATATACTACCATTTCATGGTTGCGGTAGGCTTTTGAAATGCTGAAGGCCTTCTGCTTCACAGCTCCATTCTTGCTCAATTTAAAGTAAATTGTACCAGTGAGATCATTGCCTGTTTCACGAAGATAGCTCAGATGGCATTCTGTCGTTGCTTCACGAAGATTTTTGATGTAGTCTTCTGCATTCTGACTAGGCTTGCGAATATAGCTTGTAGGGTTTGCTACAGGTTTGATGTCCCCTGTTGCCACACTACCGAATGTCATCTTCTGACTGAGATATGTCAGAGAAGTGAGGTTTCCGGTTAATCCTTCTGTTTCTTTTTTGGCATCTGTTGTTGCTGTTGGGAATACAGAACTTTGGGTAGGAATAACGTTTTCATTCACCTCAATCTTCGTTACTTCCACTCCTTCAGTATCTTTCACATTCTTTCTTGTGAAGAAGAAGTGGAGCTTTGAGACGGCTCTTATCAATGGGATATTTATTGAGTGCTGAGCTGCTTCTGTTGCATTGTCTTTGATGTTGTTGGTAACATCAAGTTCCTTGATAACTCGAGAGATTGGCAGACCAGCTGGTGGTACTACTGTTGTTTGGGCTGTACCTTCTGCTATACCGAACTGATTCTTGATAACCAGGGCTTCCAGTTCTGCACGTGTCATCTTGATGCAGTCTTTGCCATCCAGCACTCCTTCGCTTTCTGCGTTGAGCAGGATGTAAAGATCTATTTTGCCCAGAGTCTCAGCGTTTTTGCGAGTAATCATCATACTTACGTTGTGAGAACCTTTTTCTGAGAGGTTGGTTTCTGATTTGAATCCTATTGGTGTGGCAGTTGCTTTGTCTGAACCGCTTTTGAATGCCCATACTCTGATACTTGTAATTTTCTCCTCTGTATCTGGTGAGGGTTTTGTTTCGTCTTGCCCGGGCGTTCCGCTGGTTCCTGCTGGGTAGGCAGGTGCGTTGGCTCTGGCCTGAGCTGTAGGAGTTGATACATTCAGGTTGATGTAGGTATCACTCTTTCCAGCAGCTGTATCTGTGTAACCGTCCGACATACATGATGTTAGTATCAGGGTAAGCAGCAAGGTGGGTGCCAATGCTGCAATTCCCTTCATAATGCTAGTCAGTTGATTCGCACAGATTTTTCTTTTTGCGAAATCGAACATAACTTGTATCTCCTATCTTTTACTTATACTTTTACTTCGTTACTTTGTTACTGTTTTGGGTAATCTTATTTGGTTCCGAGGTCTGTGTTCTGCAGATTGAGAACCCAGCCGTTCACCTTGATTCTAGCATCCATGTGGTAGTCGGAACCTGGACTTGGAACGTAGAATACGAGGGTGTAGTGATCCTGGCGGTCGAGGTATTCCTGATCCTCCCAGCCCTTGTCGGTGCGCTCGCCGCAGAGAGCGAGGAACCATGGCAGTGAGTGGTTGAAGATAACCTTGCCTGTGCGCTTGTCGGTGATTACGATTCGCTTGTCGTCGTACTCCGTGCTTTCGGTGTTGCGGGTGCTTACATCGTCCTTGCGCTCGAACATTCTGGAAGAAGACAGGTCGTAAACCAGAGCCTTGTCGATTTCTTCACCTTCTACCTGGGTATTGCCGCTGGAGTTCACCACCAGTTTCTCGTTGTAAGGCACGTAGGTAATCGGCTTGTTCTGTTCTACGCCGTTTTCATCCTTTACCTTGTCGCCCTTGTAGTCGAGGAGGGCAGCCGAACCCTTGATTCTTACGTCGAAGTTTTCTGCAACGAATCCCTGCTGGTTTCTTTCGTAAGGAAGCATCACGATTCTGTAGGTCTTGGTACATTTCATCAAGCTCAGTTCGCCGGATGTGTCCTTTTTGCCCTTGAAGTCGAGAGATGTCAGGGCGGTGTAGAGAGCGGTGAACTTCTTGTTGTTGACAGAAGCCTCTCCGTCTTTCTTTCCCATTTCCTCCTGCAGGTCGTTGATGGTAGAAACACCTGGTGTGAGTTGGGTGAAGCTGAACTCCATCTCGTCGTCACCGTCGGCTCTGCTACCTGTAGGTTTCTTGTCACGAGCGAGGCAGACGAAGGTGTATTTGCCTTCCTGTAAGTCTGTGATGTCCATGCTGTGACCCGTTTCGAATTTGTCGGCAGACTGCGTATAGGTATCGAAGTATTTACCGTTTTTATCGAAAACATAGACGTTGAGGTTTTTCACTTCCTGGGAGAAAGCATCAGCGTTCTCAACATTATATGTATAATCGAACTTGAGCGACACCTTAGGTGCAGGACAATTCGTCAGATCGTCTTTCATGCATGATGAAAGCGAAGAGAGTGCGATGGCTGAGATACAAACCACTTTGCAACCGTTTTTGATGATGAAATGTTTCATATCGTTTGTGTTTTATTAATTCTTTTACTTATACTTATATCTAGTGTGCCGTAGGGCGTAAGAAGTGGGGTAGCCTCCGGCATCTTTTTTTTCTTGTTGAGTGGTGCTGATTCAGCACGATAGGGGTTCCCGCCATCTGTTGGCGGCAATATCATCTTTTTCTTTTTTAATCTCCCGGAGGCGGGGTAGCCCCCGGGAGATTGAGCGTATTGTTGTTTCAAGAATTATCTTGAGAGCGGGGGATGGGGTACATCCCCGGAGCATTCATTTTTTTTCTTCAGTTTCTGCTTGATTAACTTGAAGAATGATTACTCACCCAAGGTTACATCCTGTGAATTGAGAACCCAAGGGTTAACAGAAACTGTTACGTCGAGGTAGAACAATGCGTTCTCGTCAATCTTTCCGTTAGGAACCTGTGCACCAATGTTGAAGATATTGTTTACTGTCAACTTGTAAATGCTGTTACGCTGGATAACATTAGGAATCAACTCCTTGTCCACCTTAAGATACTGATCCTGGATAACCTGCTTGTAGTATGTCTTACCCTCGTTGAACACCTCGATGTCATACTTTGCACGGAAATCAGCCAACTTGGTCTCTACATCCTTTGCACCTTCGCCAGTTTCAACTTTCTTTGCCTCTGTCAATTCTTCCACCAACTTGGCAGCTGTCTGACCCTTGAAGAGACCTGCAACATCCTTGTAAGCTGCGAAAATATCTGCAAAACTCTTATAGATAACGTTGTTGTAACGATAGAATGTGCCATCAGAGAAGTCTGCATTTGTCATATTCTTAAGAGTAACCTTGTACTCAAAGTACATTGTTGAAGGAGATGTTGAAGAATTGTTCTCGAAGACATAGTCCTTATGAGCGAATGCTGCAGTTGCAGCTGTGAAGCGATCAGCATTCTCGAACTTTTTCTCTGAACCGAATTCTGCTGCAGGATTCCAATAAGTAAAGCCTGTACCAGAAGGAATAGTCAGTGTAGTCGCATCTGTCCATTTTTGCATGATGTAGCTCTGTTTTGCTAAGTTGGAAATAGCATAGCGCTTCAGCTCTAACCCTTGAACTTTGTCGAGAGCATCAGCCATTGCTCTTTTCTCTGCTTCTGTTGCGTTTGTTCCTACATAGCCCTTAATCTCCTTTGATGCAGGATTTGGCTCATCGATACGAGCAGCAATACGCTCAATCTTGATAGGACTTGTTGCATTTTTGTATTTTACCTCAGCTGGGGTCTTGATTTCCTTGTTCTCGTCTTTGAATACAACAGTATATCCATTTCCGTCAACAGTAGCATCATTCTGGTTGAACATAGCGAAAGCCTTGTCGGTTACGAATGGCTTTGCAAATTCTGAAGTTGCAGTGATAATGTTCTCCCATGGCTTTGCATCTGTTGTGTTAGCCAAGAAATATACCTTGTATGTTGCACCTGCAGCTACCTTCTCTACTTGAATCTGTATCTGGGTCTTACCAGTCTGTCCATTTGTAGGAATCTTGCTTGCTTCCCACTCGGCTGCTGTAATATCCTTTTGGAATGCTATCTCACCATTAGCATCTACAAGATAAAGAGTACCGCTAGTTACATCAGACTCTGCTGCAGTTGCAGTGGTCTCGTTACTCTGTGCAGTTCTTGTACCATTGCTAGTAGGAGTCTGTACGGCCAATGTCATATAGAAACCCTTTACCTGTGACTGTGTACCTGCGCCACCACCTAAATCATCATTGTTACTGCAGCTTGAGAAAGATAACGCTGCTGCTGATACCAAGCTCATAACGAGCAAATTCATTTTCTTCATAATCTTTTACTTATTAAGTGTTATACAAATTTTTTAGTTTGAGTTGCGAAATGGATGGGCCTCTCAGACCTCATCACTGGCTTCGCCCGGGGGTAATCAAATACTATTCTTTCTTTTCTTGTTCTTAAATTAAATTTTTTAGTTTATATTAATATTATTGTTTATTCTTTTACTTATACTTAATTCAAGTCTCGCAAGTTCAGGAGTTAAAGAAGTCAAGGAGTTATCGCTCCCTACGGTCGCTGAGGAGTTAAGACAACAGTCTTTTTGGCGTGTTTTTTAAGCAGTAAGACATACGTCTTAACTCCTTAACTTCTTTAACTCCTTTAACTTCCTGATATGCATTACTTAAAAATCAAACTCTTATTCCACAATCTTGTTCAGCTTGTTGAGATTCTCCTGAGCACCCTTCAAGCCGCCGGCTACTGCCTTCTGGAAGTACTGCTTGGCAGCTTCGTAATCCTCATTGAGAACGGCGAGGCAACCACGGGCATTATCTACTTCGGCACCGGTGCCAGCCTTCTTCAGGTACTTCTCTGCGCTTACCTTGTCACCTCTGTCGATGGCAGCAAGGGCAGCATTCAGGTTGGCGAGCTTATCTTCTGGGAACATCTTCACGGCTGTGTCGAATACATTGTTGTACTCTTCGCTTCCCTTCGGATAACTGTTAGCTACCATGTACATCTCCTGCAGAGAGAGCTTCTGCGGACGGGTATTGATCACTCTGCGAGCCTCTTCGAGGTTGAATGCCTTCACGTCGTACTCGATGGTGTAATCTGTGCGGCGCAAGCCTGGCCAAACCTTGTCAACGAGGAATCGGAATGCCTCACCAGCCTTGGCTGCGAGCGTCTGTTCCTTCTGGTCAGGAGTCATATCGCTGTTGATGATCTTGAGAGCAGCTTCCTTCTGAGGGATGTTGTGACTCTTGATGTACTCTAGTGTTCCTGCCCAATCCTCAGCTGTAGATTCTACCTTGAAGAGCTTCTTGTCGATAGGGTAGGTCTTCAACAGATAGTTGTAGAGAGCCTGGGTACGGTTGCGGGACAGCTTGTTGTTGTTGGCATAACTGCCGTCAGGAGAAGCATAACCGTGGAGGGTAATGGAAGTGATGGTTACATCAGGGTCGTTCTTCACGAGGTCGAGCGTCTGCTTGATGGTAGCCAACTCATTGGTATTGTTACCGAGATCCTTCACGATATCCCACTTGTTGATGCGGAAGTTGAGTCTAGCCGAACCGTTTTCCTGTCTGATTTTCACTGCCTCCGCCTTTGGCTGCTGATAAGCCTGGTAGAGCTGCTGAGGAGTAACGAGCGCCTCGCCATTGTTGGTGAGCAGGTTTTCTGCCAGCAGTTTCTGGTTACATCCACATGCATCATTGCTGATGGCGAAGTTGGAGTTCTTCATCCAGTCCTGGTAAGGAGTAGAGTAAGCGTATCGGAGCGTCTGTGGCTCCTTGTTTTCACGCTTGGCAACGATGAGCGGGTTCTGGGTAGCGGTCTTCTTGGTACGCTGGTAGTAGATGTATCTCTTGTTACCCATCACCTCCACAGCCGGGAGCTTGAGCGTATCCTCACCCTTATATAAAATAGGTGTAAGGATGAGACCCTTGTTGCTTGCCAGTTTCACGTCATCGAGATTGAGGTCCATATAGACGTTCACCTTATTGCCTTTCTTCTTGATTTCCTTGTTGAGGACTTTCATATCCTTGGCAGCCTGTTCCTGAGCGATAGCGTTAGTGCTAAACAGAATGCTGAGGGCGACGGCTCCAAGTGTCTTGTTTAAAATCTTATATGTATTCATAATCTTCAGTTTTTACTTATTAATATAATAATGTATCATGAATTAGAAGACATACACCAGATTGAGTGCCGCCTTGGTAGGTCCTACGTAGTGATGCGCCTTGTCTTTCTCGAGTTTCTCACCACACTGTGGGCATTCATATTTATCCGATTTCGAATAAACGTATCCCACTCCGAGTTCAGCCTCGAAGTTCCAGTGCTTGGAGAGAGCCCAGGTATAACCGTATGCAACACCTGCACCTACGAACCAACCTTCGTATCTGTAATCTTTCAATTTGGAGAAGTCGGTACCGAGGAACTTGAAGTCAAGATCTACGTTACCTATGTTATGAGAACCTCCGAGGGCGTGGAAGCCGATGAAGGAGCCCATCATTTTATTGCAGAACCAGTATCTAGCTTCTGGTTGAACAAGCCAGTGCTGCCACTTCTTGTTCTTGGAAAATGTCCAAGGGTTGTAGTTGCCGGATACATCCAAGGTCCATTTTGGGGAAAGGCCAAATTCGAAGCCGAGGTTCATGGTGCTTGTAGCATCATAAAGGAGGTTCGTCTTCAAGGCCACCTTCTGAGCGACGGCTGGGCAAATGAAGCTGCCTACAGCCAGTAGCGCAATTAAAATCCTTCTGTTCATACTTAAAATCTTTTAATGATTTAAGAATGACAAATGGTCTCTCTAGAGAAACGCATCATCATCTTTTACTTATACTTATACTTATACTTTTTCTTTTTCTTAATTTCCTTTTCCTTCCATTCAATAGGCTTGAAACTAGACTTTATTTATTAAAGAATAGTAAGTCTATCATTTACTCTTCTTCTACTCATCATCATCTTTATCATCTACTCCATTGTTCTTAGATGCCTGTTGGCAACTTTGGGGTTTGATTGGAAGCTCGGGCTTGAAACCGCGAACTTTGTTTTTACGATTGCAAAGATAGCGTCTTTTTCGATTGCTGCCAAGAAAAATGCGCCTAAAAATGCTGATACCGAATAAAAACCGCATAAATGAAACACTGAAAAACCCTGAAAAATGCTTTTTCTCATCTGTTTTTTGCTTTTTTATCCACTTTTTTATCTGTTTTCTTAGAGTTTTTCGATTTTTAGTAGTAATTTTGCAACTGAGAAGAATAAGTTGGTAAATCATCAATGAATTCAGGACTCAGAGGTCCTGAAAGATATGCAAAGTGCCCCAAGCGGGCAAGACTTTGATGATGTAAAAGTATAAACGACTGTTTAAATTATAAGTAAATTTAAAGCAAATAATGAAAGCTAAGAACAAACTTTGGGATTGGTGTTTGCGCTTGGAACATCATTTATGCCCTGATTACTGTGGAGTGGTGGATCGCCGAAGGGTGATCGCTTTCGTCCTTTTGACTCTGGTAGAGATGCTCATTATTCCCTACCACTTCCTTTTGTTTTACATGATGAAAGCATGGGGGGGCATGTTCTGTAATGTAGCCCATACCCTCGCACTGGCGCTGCTGATGTATGTGGTGCTGAAGCGCAAGGTGGTATTCAAGACCGGTATCTCCCTGCTCTATATCCTCGTATTCGTGAAGCTGGCGATTGACAGTATGCTCTGTCTGCACTATCAGGGCGACCGGGACAACCTGAGCGTGATGAGCAATATCTTCATCATGTTTATACTTGCCATTACCGCCCAGAGCCAGCAGCTCAACCGAACCTCTTTCGGCTTTACCATCGCTCTTCTGCCAGTGGTAGCGGTAGCCATCTCGCATACGCAGATCTCCGTGCTGCTCTTCAGCATCAAGGCTATTCTGGTAGGTTTCCTGATGATTCTGTATGTATGGATCTATAACTGGGAACCTGTCATCATCAAGGAACTCAGACAGCCCAAGCAGTTGAGGGAAGAAGAGAAGAAGGCACTGCACATGCTTGCCGACCTGAAGGATGAAGAGAAGGATATAGCGGTAAACCTGCTGAGCCGAATGAGCCCGGAGCTGCAGAAGAATATCATGGACCGTGCCGCAGAACAGTTGAAGACCAGCGAACTGAGCAAGAAGGCTTGGGATCTGGTATGTGCCGACCTCACCAACAGTGAGAAGGTAATCTGCCAGATGATACTGGAAGGTAAGATGCTGAAGGAAATCTGCATCGAACTGAACAAGAGTGAATCGAACATCACCAGCCAGCGCAGCCATATCCGCAAGAAACTGAATATGGACCGCAAGGACGACCTGCGACGCGAACTGGAAAAGCGCTTCTATGAAGCCAGAAAGGCTGTGGAAGCATAGTATAAACAATAGCATATAAGAATGCAGAAAGGGTGTGCTCACACGAGCACAC
>OLSX01003435.1_pt1 | contig 12877 bp, 10 predicted proteins | sample 1673141 | NCBI WGS metagenome assembly OLSX01 (sample SAMEA3136759, study PRJEB25190) | human gut metagenome | biome: human gut; feature: human-associated habitat; material: faeces | place: Austria | collected 2013
GCCGACCGTTACGACATCCGTGTCATCATGCTCATCACCCCCGAAACCAGCGAAGCCCGTGTCCGCGAAATCGATGAGCATACCGACGGCTTCATCTATATGGTATCCAGCGCTGCTACTACCGGTGCCCAGAAAGATTTCGATAGCCAGAAGCAAGCTTATTTCAAAAAGATACAGGATATGCACCTCCGCAATCCCCGTATGGTTGGCTTTGGCATCAGTAACAAACAGACATTTGACGCTGCTTGCGCCAACTCTTCCGGCGCTATCATCGGCAGCCGTTTCGTCACCCTGCTGAATGAAGCTGAAGGAGATGCGGAAAAGGCGATCACACAGTTGAAAGAAGGGCTGAAGAAGTAATTAGGGAAGAGTGATTAGTGATAAGTAAATGACATTATAATGGCAAAATGTCACTTATCACTATCCACTTATCCCTAATCACTATTTTTTTCCTATCTTTGCACCCAAAATAATCAAACCCGGTTATGTTTATGAAGACTGACTACCCATCCGTGTTGCTAATTTATACCGGTGGAACCATCGGAATGATAGAGAACCCAGAGACAGGTGCGCTTGAAAATTTCAACTTCGATCATCTTCTCAAACATGTTCCCGAACTGAAACGTTTCAATTATCGCATCTCTTCCTATCAGTTTGATCCTCCTATTGACTCTTCTGACATGGAGCCTTCGCTTTGGGCAAAAATCGTAAAGATTATTAACTACAATTATGATTACTTCGACGGTTTTGTCATTCTTCATGGAACCGACACCATGTCTTATACAGCCTCTGCTCTCAGTTTCATGCTTGAGAATTTGGCTAAGCCCGTCATTCTCACCGGCTCTCAGCTCCCTATCGGCACTCTGCGTACAGATGGAAAAGAAAATCTTATCACCTCTATAGAAATAGCTGCGGCCAAGAATCCCGATGGCACCCCCATCGTTCCCGAAGTGTGTATCTTTTTTGAAAATGAATTGATGCGTGGAAATAGAACTTGTAAGGCTAATGCAGATAATTTTAATGCGTTCCGTTCGTACAATTACCCGGCTTTGGCTCATGCGGGTATCTATATCAAGTATGATCTGCCGCAGGTATATCATCCGGTATCGCGTAAGCCGCTGAAGCCGCATTATTTGTTGGACCGAAATATCGCTATACTAAAACTATTCCCCGGAATTTCTCCGCAAGTAGTGGAAAGTATCCTGAATATCCCGGGTCTGAAAGGTGTGGTGATGGAAACATTCGGAAGCGGAAATGCTCCGTGCGAGGAATGGTTCTTGAATATGTTGAAGGAGGCTGTAGACCGTGGTATCGTTATCGTGAATGTTACTCAGTGTAGGGCCGGAAGTGTGGAGATGCACCGTTATGAGACGGGGCACAAATTGTTGGAGGCAGGCGTGACGAGCGGCTTCGATAGTACGACGGAGAGCGCCGTGACGAAGCTAATGTTCCTCTTCGGCCATGGGCTGACACCCGACGAGGTGAAGGAGCATATGAACTGCTCGTTGATCGGGGAGGTATCGATCCCTGAGACGTTCCGCCCCTAGTGTATACTATGTAAAACAGAAAAAAAGCAGTGTTGCGGAATAGGAGAGTATGAAACTATCATTTCTGAGTTTAGCTAGTGGGAGCAGTGGGAACTGCTATTATTTGGGGACTTCGGAATTCGGTATGCTGATTGACGCAGGTATCGGAATCCGGACCATAAAGAAAGTATTGAAGGACCGGTCGATCGATTTTACCAAGATCGTGGCCGTGTTGATTACCCACGATCATGCGGATCATATCAAGACGGTCGGGTATTTGGGCGAGAAGCTTTGCATTCCTGTCTATGCGACAGCCGACGTGCACCGGGGGATTGATAAGAGCCGGCATGGAGGAGACCTTATGTGTCTCTCGCAAGGTTATAGAAAAAGAAGTTCCATTCCTTATCCGTGATTTCCGTATCACGGCTTTCGAGGTGCCTCACGATAGTACTGATAATGTGGGGTACCATATCGAGTATGGTAATCATAAATTCACTTTCGCTACCGACGTAGGCCATATCACGGACACGGTGGGGAAATATATCTGCATGGCGAACCATTTAATATTGGAAGCGAACTATGACGAGGAGATGCTTCGTTTCGGTACATATCCTGCTTTCTTGAAAGAGCGGGTGGCGAGCCCGACCGGGCATTTGAGTAATAGGGAGGCCGCGGAGTTCTTGGCGACCCATTATAATACCGGTTTGAAGAATATCTGGCTTTGCCATCTCAGCCGGGACAATAACCATCCCGAACTGGCCTATAAGACAGTGGATATACGTCTTTTCCAAGAGGGCATAAGGGTAGGGAAAGATGTCTCATTGGTAGCGTTGAAGCGGACTACACCCTCGGATATTTACGAGTTTGATTAAAATTTTATGAAAAAAAGTAGTCGAAAAGTTTGCGGGGAAAAATAAAACCTCTATCTTTGCACCCGCAATCGAGAAACAAACGGTGGTTTGAAAAAGTAACGATAGCGAAACAGAATGACTTGGTAGCTCAGTTGGTAGAGCAAATGACTCTTAATCATTGGGTCGAGGGTTCGAGCCCCTCCCAGGTCACAAGCTAAAAGGCCTTTTACAGCGTTTGCCTGTGAAAGGCTTTTTTATGATATAAATCGCCAATGGTTATGTAAATAAGTTTATTCCGGGAATTCATTTTAGGCTTCACCTTTCCTTGGCACATTTTGATTGTTAAAGTATAAAAGGGTGAAGCTAGGTATCAGGACTGCCTTCACCTTAAAAATCTGCTTTCACCTGTCTCGTGTCTCATCCTGATTCAAATTAGTTGTATCTGTTTCGGCTTCTCATCCAAAGCAACATATTCGAGCGAAAAATAAAAAGGTTATCAGTTTCTTTTATATTCTAATATACAGTGAATTGAATCTAATCTTATAGTTCTTTCTGTTATCGGCCTGGGTCGAAAACCTTTTTGCCCCTTGTCAAAAGCCTTTTTGCCCAAGGTCGAAAAGGTTTTCGACTTAGGTCAAAAGCTCTATGATATGATAGTTTAATGATAGAAGTATAGCGGTTATCACTCTATCGGCTTTGGATTGATCCCTACAATTGGTTTTGTCTTTGTGTTAATCTCCGATGATTATTGGGTGAATCCAGCCTTGTTCGCGCGCAAAAAAGATCGTTGAATGATAGTTGAATGATAGATGAATGATAGATGAATGATAGTTGAAAACAACAACTATCATACTATAATGTCCTGTTTTTAAACAATATACGGACCTCAATGATAGTATGATAGTTGTTTCTCTTTTTAACTTTTGTGGGGATATCCCATATCGTTGGCAATAGGAATTGGCTTTCACAAAGGAATTTTGTCAATCCTGCGCTGATGCCGACCGCCTTCGAACGAGGTGCTCAGAAAGGCTTCGACCGTATGAGTGGCTTCCTCTTGACTGATAAATCTGCCGGGCATTACGAGTATGTTGGCATTATTGTGCTCGCGTGCGAGACGTGCTATCTCTTCTTGCCAGCACAGAGCGGCCCGTATTCCCTGGTGTTTATTGAGTGTCATGGCTATTCCGTTTCCGGATCCGCAGATGGCTATTCCGGGATATACTTCGCCGGCTTCTACAGCTTTGGCAAGCGGATGGGCGTAGTCGGGATAATCACAACTTTCTGTCGAGTCGGTTCCGAAATCTTTATAGGCCAACCCTTTCGAGTCGAGTATTTGTTTTACGAATTCTTTCAGTTCGTACCCTGCGTGGTCACTACATAAACCTAATGTTTTCATATTTATCTGTTAGAGGAGTTTGGAGATTTATGATTTATAATTTCAGATTTATGAATAGTTGGTAAATCATAAATCTGAAATTATAAATCATAAATCTGAAAATTAATTCAATAATTCTTTTACCTGATTGTATACGTTCTGACCCGTGAAGCCGAGTTTTTCGTCCAATACCTTGTATGGAGCGGAGAAACCGAATGATTCGAGTCCCCACACCTTACCGTTGGCACCCACCAATCCTTCCAGGTTGACCGGCAGACCGGCAGTAAGCCCGAATACCTTGCTTCCTGTTGGAATGACAGATTCTTGGTATTCTTTGCTCTGGCTGCGGAATAAGCCTTCAGACGGAACAGATACGATGCGGACCTTGATGCCATCGGCGCGAAGCAATGCTGCTCCTTCTTCCAGTGTGGAGACTTCTGAACCGGAAGCGACCATGATTACATCAGGGTTTTCGTCACTTTCTACAATATAAGCTCCCTTTTCAGCCTGCAAGGCTTCGTCGTAGCGGTTTCCTTTTGCGGGCAGGTCTGTGATGTTCTGACGGGAGAAAATCAAAGCTGTCGGAGTGGCTGTGTTTTCCATAGCCATCTTCCAGGCAATTGTTGTTTCGGTCACGTCTGCCGGGCGCAGTACCAGCATTGAGTTGTGTCCCTTGTGGTTCTTCAGCTTTTCCATCAGACGAATCTGCACTTCCTGTTCAACCGGTTCGTGTGTCGGTCCGTCTTCGCCTACGCGGAAGGCATCGTGAGACCAGATGAACTTAACCGGCTGTTCCATCAGGGCAGCCATTCGGATAGCGGGTTTCATGTAGTCGGAGAATACGAAGAATGTGCCGCAGGCTACGATTACACCTCCGTGGAGCGACATGCCGATACATACGCAAGCCATCGTCAGTTCGGCAACACCGGCTTGAAGGAATGCACCACTGAAATCACCTTTCACGAATGCATGTGTTTTCTTCAGGAAGCCGTCGGTCTTGTCCGAATTGGAAAGGTCGGCTGAAGAAACGATCATATTTTCTACCTGGGTTGCCAGCACGCCTAAGACGGTTGCCGAGGCCGCACGGGTCGCTTGGTTCGGTTTCTGTTCGATAGCCTTCCAGTCGATGACAGGTGCTTTGCCTGAGAACCACAAATCCATCTTGGCGGCCAGTTCCGGATTAGCTTTCGCCCATTCTGCTTTGGCCGCATAGCGTTCTGCAACGATTGCTTCCAATTCTTTGGCACGTTTGGCATATAGTTCCGCAACTTCGGGGAAGATCTGGAACGGATCGTCCGGGTTTCCTCCTAAGTTCCGGATGGTGTCTGCGATAGAGACGCCGGCTGCCGAAAGAGGTTGTCCGTGTGTAGACACCTTGTTTTCGTAGCTGCTCTTGTCAGCACCCACAGCACCCTTACCCATGATCGTGTTACCGATAATCAGGGTAGGACGGGATGTTTCGGCTTTCGCCTCGGTCAGTGCCCGGCGGATTTCCGTTACATCGTTTCCGTTGATTGTGATGACTTTCCAACCCCATGCTTCGTATTTCATGGCTACGTTTTCTGTCGTCACTTCGCCTACGGTTGTGGAAAGCTGGATGTTGTTGGCATCGTAAAACATAATCAGGTTGTCCAGTCCCAGTGTACCGGCAATACGTCCGGCTCCCTGAGAAATCTCTTCCTGGATGCCACCATCGGATATATATGTGTAAATCGTCTGATTCATGACGTCACCCAGGCGTGCTTTCAGGAACTTGGCGGCGATAGCAGCACCTACGGCGTAAGTGTGGCCTTGTCCCAACGGACCGGATGTGTTTTCTATACCACGCATCACGTTGACTTCGGGATGTCCCGGAGTCACGCTACCCCACTGGCGGAACTCTTTCAGTTCGTCGATCGTGAATTTGCCTGCGAGGGCGAGTACTGAATAAAGCATCGGCGACATATGCCCCGGGTCCTGGAAATAGCGGTCTCTGCCTTCCCATGCGGGATTCTTGGGATCATACACGAGGAACTCTGAAAACAGTACGTTCACAAAGTCTGCACCACCCATTGCACCACCGGGGTGACCGGATTTCGCTTTTTCTACCATTGACGCAGCCAGGATACGGATGTTGTCCGCTGCTTTGTTCATTAATTTAATATCGTTCATTGTGATGAGTTATTTTTATTTTTTGCAAAGATAGGCAATCTCTTCGTAATGACCATCCTATCGATGAAACAATTCATTTTCTGTAAAGTTTCCTAATTTCCGATATTTCTCATAGAGAGCAAGATACGCCAGATGATTTTTATGATTCGACTGGTATTCTTTTGCAAAACCTTGTCCCATAGTCCGCTGTGTGTCTTCGATTTTGGCATATATGCACGGTGCTACGGCTGCGAACATGGAAACACCGAATGCGCAAGTCTGTTCCGCTTGGGCTACTTTGTGATCGGAATATCCGGCACATCTGCCAAAGTCAGCATGTTGAATGATGTTTTTTATTATAGGGAGAAATAGAACCCTTGTTCCAGCAGATGGTCGTATTTTTCTTTGTTGAACATATAATAGAAAGCCCCTCTTTTGGAACCTTTCTTGTCTTTTTCATCCAACTTCTCCAGAATATCCATCGCATTTAGTTTTTTGCGGAAATTACGCTTGTCCAGTTGAGTCTGGTAGATGGCTTCATACAGGTTCTGCAATTGCGGTAACGTGAATTTTTCGGGAAGCAGGTTGAATCCGACCGGACGGGTAGCGGCTTTTCTGCGCAGACGGGCTAATGTGTCGGTGATCATTTGGTTATGGTCGAAAATAAGTTGTGGAACTTCGCTGACCTTGGCCCAGACCGCATTATACTCTTCCAGTGTTTCGCTACTGAAATCGTTCATATTGACGAGTGAATAGTATGCTACGGAGATAACCCGCTCTCCGAGATCGCGGGTAATATCTCCGTAAGCACCTACCTGTTCCATAAAAAGATTATCAATGCCGGTACAGTCGGTAAGCACGCGTGAGGCGGCCTCCTCTATACTTTCTCCTGCTTTGATAAAACCGCCCATCAGAGACCATTGTCCCATCATGGGTTCAAACTTACGTTTATAAAGTAATACATTAAGCTCTTTTTGATCGAATCCGAGTATAATACAATCTACTGCAACGTAAAATTTGGTTTCGTTCTGATAAAAAGCGGCTGTCATGATTTTTTTATGGAATTATGATTAATTTATTATGCGAGCTTGCGTGCGCCGTCGCTGATTACTACATTATATAACTTAGGTTCGTGGCCGAATTTAGCAGTGTAAGATTCGAATGCTTCTTTGATGAATGCATCGTATTTTTCTTCTTTCACCAAGTTGATTGTACAACCACCGAAACCGCCACCCATTACGCGTGAGCCGGTTACACCGCACTTTCTGGCAACATCGTTCAGAAAGTCCAATTCTTCGCAGCTGACTTCGTACAATTTGCTCATGCCGTGATGTGTTTCGTACATCTTCTTGCCTACGGTTTCGTAGTCGTCTTTTTCCAAAGCGTCGCAAACATCGAGTACGCGCTGTACTTCTTCGATCACATATTCGGCACGCATATAATCTTCAGCGCTGATGTCGCCTTTGACTTCGTTCAGCATATCCATTGTCGCATCGCGTAGGAATTCGACTTCCGGATGATTGCGACGGATTGCGGCGGCGGCGTTTTCGCAAGATTGGCGACGTTTGTTGTAAGCCGAAGATGCCAGTTCGTGCTTAACGACTGAATCCAGTAAAACCAATTTGTAACCGACCGGATGGAACGGGAAATATTTATATTCGAGTGAACGGCAATCCAGACGGATCAAACTGCCTTCTTTTCCGAATACAGAAGCGAACTGGTCCATAATACCGCAGTTTACACCGCAATAGTTATGCTCCGTAGACTGGCCGATCTTAGCTAATTCAAATTTATCGATGTTCAAGGAGAACAAGTCATTTAAAGCAAATGCATAGGTACTTTCCAATGCAGCGGAAGAGGACATGCCTGCACCCAGAGGTACATCGCCTGCAAATACGGTGTCGAATCCTTGGATCTGTCCGCCACGTTTTATGGTTTCGCGGCAAACGCCGAAAATGTATCTTGCCCAGCTCGCTTTGGGAGCGTCTTCTTCGTTCAGGCCAAATTCGGCGTAGTCGTTCAGGTCAACAGAGAAAGCACGAACTTTACCTGTGCCGTTCGGTTTGATTTCAGCAATCATACCTTTGTCGATAGCACCAGGAAATACGAAACCGCCGTTATAATCGGTATGTTCTCCAATCAGGTTAATACGGCCTGGAGATGCATATACGCTACCTTCTGTTGAGAATAACTCCTGAAATTTATTTCTGATCTTTTTTTGCATGATATTAATTATTTAGATGTTTTATAAATGAAGAAAAGGTGATGTGTCAAAACTCCGTTTTGACATGGCGGATCAAGTCCCGGATGACTGGGCAGTGAGTGTTGACACATCTCCATTCCATAATTTGACGTATTGTAGTCTTATTCTGACTTTTTCGACGGTTTGGAGCCGATAGCAGCATAGAATAAAATGTAAGCGGCACTGAAAAGCACAACCCAATAACTGGTCATGTAGTCGGTCATGTCGGCAACCCAACCTTGGATAGCAACCATTACGGCGCAACCGAACACCATTGTCATAAAGATACCGCTGGCAATAGCCGTGTATTTACCTAATCCTTCAACGGCCATGTTGAAGATGCCACCCCACATAACACTGGTGCAGAGACCAACGAGGAGGAATGCCAGAATACCGATGGGTACTTCCTGCCAGATAACGCTTAATGAAGCCCAGTCTATGCCGGGAACTTCAACTGTACTCGTTTCAGGTGAAAACATTCCGAAGCCCACTAATAGCAAGGTAGCACTTGCGACAGTCGTGATCATCGTGCGGCTGGAAATTTTGGCACCGATACTTGCTCCTACGAAACGTCCGATAAGCATCATCAACCAGTAAACAGCTACGATAAGGCCTACAGTACTGGCCGGTATACCTTTAGATGTCAGATATTGCAGGATATAGGTGGGAGTACCTACTTCTACGCTCATATACAAAAAGATAGCCAAGGCTCCCAATGCAAAATGACGATGGCTTAAAGCTCCTTTAATTAAACTTGTGTCGACCGGAGCCTGTTCGGGTTCTTCGATTTTAGTGAACAGGATCACTACAAATGCGATGATGAAAATAGCCAAAGCGATCATCAGGGCAGGGGTGGCATCGGCAATATGTGCCTTTGCTGCATCACCGATAAGAGCTCCCATCAAGATGTAACAAGCAACGGCTGCGGTACTGTTGAACACACCTCCGAGTTGAATCAGCTGGTTACCTTTGTTTCCGCCACCTCCCAACAAGTTAAGCATCGGGTTGACTACGCAGTTCAAAATACACATGGTGAAACCGCTGGTAAACGCTCCGATCAGATAAACCAAGAAAGCGCTTTCCTTGCCTACGTGACCGCTCAACCATTGGATTAAAATACCGATGATACCTATGGCTAGGCCGATAAGAGCCGTTTTTTTGTAGCCATATTTGGCAATCAGCATACCTGCGGGGATTCCCATTACCAAATAGGCGATGAAGTTACCATAGTTTCCGATTTGGGCAAGGACATTGCTTGCTCCGAAGTCGTTCTTTACAATAATAGCCATTGGTGAACAAAGATTTGTCACGAATGCGATCATAGCAAAAAGTGCAATCATGATGATGATGGCACTCCATTGTTTTTTTTGTTGAGTCATTGATTGATGTTTTTTTGTTATTATTAATTTGTTACTTGTTATTCGACAGAAAATTTATAAATTGTCTTACTCTGGAACGTTTCACCCGGGCGTAGGACGGTGGACGGGTACTCCGGTTTGTTCGGGCTGTCGGGATAGTGCTGTGTTTCCAGACAAAGGGCGGCACGTGCCGGATAGCGTTGTCCGTTCTTGCCGACGAAATTGCCTGTCATCCAATTACCTGTGTATAATTGCACACCCGGTTGTGTCGTGTAGCATTCCATTACGATGCCGGTTTTGGGCGATGTGCAACGGGCGCAGAGTGACAGCTCGTTCTCTTCTTTTTTATTTAATATATATGTATGGTCATATCCTTTTCCGAAATTCAGTGCTTCAAAATCTTCATCGATACGTTCGCCCACTTCGTGTGGAGTACGGAAGTCCATCGGAGTTCCTTCTACTTTTTCTTTCGGACCATAAGGTATAGCCGTTTCGTCGGTTGGCAGATAGTAGTCTGCATTGATTGTCAGTTTATGATCATATACGGAAGGATCACCTTGGCCGGAGAGGTTGAAGTAGGAGTGATTGGTCAGGTTCAGGACGGTCGGTTTGTTTGTTACCGCATGATACGTGATTATGACCTCATTGTCATCGGAAAGATGATAAGTCACTGTTGTATCCAGTTTTCCGGGGAAGCCTTCTTCACCGTCGGCAGACGTGTATTTCAATTCCACCGTCTGGCCGTCGATCTTGTTTAGGTCCCAGACTACGGAATTGAAGCCTTTCAAACCACCATGCAGGCTGTTCGGCCCATTATTGATAGCCAATTTATCGTACACAATGCCATCCAATGTGAATTTTCCGCCCGCGATACGGTTGCCGTATCGTCCGCAGATAGCTCCGAAATAAGGTTCTTCGGAAACCAGGTATTCGTCTATAGAATTGTGTCCTGTTACTACATCGGTTAACTTTCCGGACCGATCCGGTACCATAAGCGATACAATCTTTGCACCGTAGTTGGTAATGGTAAGTTCTGCTCCTTTGTTATTTGTAAGGATGCATAGCATCGTCTCCTTGCCGTCTATTTGCTTGCTGAAATTAGCTACAGTTAAGCCAGACAGCGTGCTTTCGTTCTTCATGTAAATATAGTTTCAAAATTGTGTGTAAAATTACTCTCTTCTTTGTATTCATGCGCTACTTTGAAGATGTTTTATAGCATAAAACGGCTTTTTGTCTGCTAAAACGGACGATACGTCTTCTTTCAATCGGATTTATTAGTGTACATTTGTAACTAAATAATCTTTGTATTCACGGAAAAACACATACCTATGACAAAAAGTATGAAAAAAGCCATTGCCCTGTGTCTGTTTAGCATGGGTGTTGTCGGTTTAATGGCACAAAGTAATGAATTTAAGATAGATGTGCAGAAAACAGGTGCGCATCAACGTACCCGGCATTTGTTTAATGCGCTGAAACAGACGGCACATGTGGACGTATTGTTCTTTAATCTGTATGACAAGGATGTACCCGTGACGGACAGCCATGTCTTTATGTATGATGTAGATCTTGAAGCCGGTGCTTTATCCAAACTGAAAGGCTGTGTGCCGTTTGGACAGCATGTAATAGCGCTGAAGAACGGGCGGTGCAGCCGCATTTATCGCGAAGTGATTCAACGCAGGAAATACGATGTCGTTGTTTTCCGTTATTTGGCTACAGCGGTGATGTGTGGTGTTGAAGATTATGCGGATATAGTGATTGACATAGACGATATACCTTGGCACAATTATCACAAGATGGCGGAAAACCCATCGTACTCTTGGATTAAAAGGGGTTATTTCGGATACAAAAGCTGGGGGATAAAGAGGGTTGCCTCTCGAATCATGAAGCGATGCAGATTATATTATACGGCCAATCCTCAAGACTGTCTCACCGATAACAGCCGATATTTGCCTAATATTCCTGCCATTCTTGAGAGTCAGGATTATGTGTCCGGTTGCAATAAAAACATACTGTTTGTCGGATTCATGGCTTTCCCTCCCAATTATCAGGGGGTGGACCATTTTATTAACTATATATGGAAGAATGTATGCCGGAAGCATCCGGACGCGCATTTCTATGTGGTGGGGAAAGGGACACCGGAACATTTGCGTAAGGCATGGGAGTCATATCCTCATGTGCATGTATTGGGCTTTGTGGACGATTTGAAGGAAATGTATAGAAAGTGTTCTGTGGTGGTGTCGCCGGTGTATAGTGGCGCGGGTACTAATATAAAAGTATTGGAGGCACTGGCCATGAAGAAGATTTGTATCCTTTCGGATTTTGCCTTCAAGGGTTTTGACGTTCATTTGACAGATGGGGTGGATTTGTTGGTGGCACGGTCGGATAGTGATTATACCGTATTGTTAGACAAAGTTTTGTCTGATGTTTCGGCTTGTATGAATCTGGCGGTGCACGGCTACGTTTCTATTCGAAAAAATTATACATCACGTGCGGTGGTTTCAGTGATAAAGGATAGCTTGCTGCCGAATTGTTGACTTATTGTAAAAAAAAGATAAAAGATGCTGTCTTTGATACGGGCATGATGAGCGAAGTGCACGGTGCATTCCAGAAGGACAGGCTCTTGTATTCATTAAAATAAATAAATTATGTTTTTTTCAGTAGTGATTCCTGTTTACAACAAGGAAAAAGAGATACGCAGTACATTGGAAACAGTACTGGTGCAGTCCTTTATTGATTTTGAAGTTGTATTGGTGGACGACGGCTCCTCAGATGGGAGTATGGAGATAGTTAAGGGAATAAAAGACAGCAGGATACGGTTGTTTTCGCAGAAGAACCAGGGAGTGTCTCTGTGAAAAGATATAGTCTGCCGCCTGCCACTTTTCTTCCTGCGACAGATCCATCGTGCGTAATAACTCGGCATAGCCGATAATGGACGTGAGCGGCGTTTTTAATTCGTGTGCAAACGCCGCCGTAAATGCTTCTTGATTTTTGGCGTGCATGGATATCTCATCAATTTTTTCCTGCAGACTATCAGCCATGCGATTAAAATCAGCCGCCAGAGTAGCAATTTCATCCTGTCCATGAACTTGGACACGACTATTCAAATCGCCATCTGCGAAGCTGCGCGTGGAAGCCGAAAGGACACGCACGCGATATGTCAAAAAATATGACAAAGCCAGAGAAAGGATCATGCAGGACACCAATATGATAAACATGATATAGTGGTACATGCGAGTCATTTCCTGACGCTGCAAATAAATGTTATTGATATTTGTAACAGTTTCTACGTAATAACCTTTCAGATCGCTTGGTAATATCGTATAGCTTACGATACGTAAATAATACGTATCTTTATTTTTATATATTTCGCGTGCAGACTTGTTTTTACCTGCTTT
>OLSX01003438.1_pt1 | contig 12871 bp, 6 predicted proteins | sample 1673141 | NCBI WGS metagenome assembly OLSX01 (sample SAMEA3136759, study PRJEB25190) | human gut metagenome | biome: human gut; feature: human-associated habitat; material: faeces | place: Austria | collected 2013
CTTTGGCACGACTGTGCCATCGCAGTGGCACAACTGTGCCAAGCGCTTTGCACAATCATTTCAGAGGTTTGGCATAATCGTTTCCGTAGGTGGCACAGCCGTTCTGATAGCTTGTCACAAACCGTATGGATACTTGAACGGGAAACAACGAAAGGAGAAGTGTTGGTGACAGTGTGAATGAAGGCACTTCTCCTGTGCACACAAAAGAGGAGAGTCTTCCTCCTTGCAGTCGTTTGAATGACATAGCCGATCGTTTCTCATTGGTATTCGTCTGAATGACGGAATCAAATGATGGCAAAAAATGTATTAATACACTCTAATGTGAGATATATCGGAAACTTCCCTCACTCCATAAGCTGACAGTAAAATGGAACTTTTGCTATTGTCAGCTTATTGTCAGGGCTTATTGTCATGTGGTAATCTGTTTATTATTAGATTATTATATATAAAAAGCTGACAGATGACAATAAAATATCGGTTTTAATCATTATGAAGAAGTTAAATGAAGAATGAAGAATTAGCTACGCTATCACGCTGCAGAGTAATTCTTCATTCTTCATTCTTCATTCTTCATTCATCATTCTTCATTCAAATTAAGTTGGGCAGGTTCGGAAACGGGGAAATTCTCTTCCAAGTACTTTCTGATTTTATGAGTTCCCAGTCCCTCTTTGGATATACTACCATCCTTTAGTACAAGTTCATAGTGCGGAATACCGTTGAAGTGGAAGAGTTGGCGCAGATAGTTAAATTCCGATTCGGTCACATAATAACTGGCTTCTCCTTTCAGGTTGTTTTCTACATATTGCTTGTATGCACCGGCAGGAGAATCCTTCTGTCCGGTGATATAGATGAACTGGAACTCCGGATGATCCTTATATTTTTTGCGCAGGTCTGCCGTCGCCTCTATCCCTCCCCGGCAAGGTCCGCAAGTCGTCGCCCAGAAGTCAACGAACAATACTTTACCCGGGTGATTCTTGATAATATTGCGGAAAACCTCAGTGGCTTTACCTTCCGGAAGCTGGTAGGACTTAGCTTCTTCTTTCGGATGTATTTGGGTAAACAGATATTCGGCTTCGTCTGCCAATATTGGAAAAGTAAGTTTTTCTTTGGTGTTGTCTGCATACTCACGGGCGATTGAACGTGTCTTGATATTCTCCAGATAGAATTTCATGTCGCGTACTTTAGCTATTTGCCAAAGCAAAGGATTGGGCACATTATATAGTCCGGCAAGAATGCTGTCTTTTATATGTTCACTTTTTACTTTCATTGAGATAAAATTCCTGTCTATTTCTTCCTTTGATTCCTCTGATTGCTCGTTTTTGACATGTTTCTCTACATATTCCGAAATTAGCTTTTCTTCTTTTTCGAATAAGTCTTTTACCTTCTCATTCTCCTCCTGAAGTTCTTTCACAGTGATCTTTACTGTTGTTCCGGCCAGTTTTTCGTGCTTCAGTCTGATTGCTTCCTGCTCTGCATTCATCTTTACCCCTTTCTCTTTAAAGAAAGTCAGAAGCGGCTTTTCCGGATACGTATAAGTGATGGTATCTGTCGGCGCTGTTGCATACTGTTGTCCATAAGCTTTTCTGAAAGCATTCATATATTCAAACCGGTTGATGAAAGTACTTGCATTGGCATCGGCAAGCACCGCTTCATCATTCAGCGGCATTTTATTCAGGAAATCGTAATAGGAATCATCTTCTTGCACTTTCAAGGCTTGGTTGGCTGTATCCTGTTTCGCGTAATAATCTCTGCTCATCAGGAAATCGAAGAATAAGCCTCCTGCCTGCAGGTTTGTTTTGTTCTTTATCAGACGGACAGCCTTTGCCGATGGTTGGCAAATCTGAATAACTGAATCGGCTGTATGTTCCCATTGGGCGATAAACGGCTTCATATGTTCCTTGTATTGGCTGGGAGTCAGCTTATTACGGGAATTGGATAAATCCTCGTAACGGTAGGGGATAAGTGAACTGAATTCTTTCAGCAGATAGGAGAGAGGAGCCGACGGTCCCATGTAAGCTATATTCTTGATAGGAAAATAATAATCGCGTGCCCGGCTACGTGCCAGTAATGCTTCCCAGTCGATATACATGGTCAGTGTTTGCCCGGGTTCGATATAGAATGGAATCCAGTTGTTGCCAAGTGTTACCGATTGTTCCACAGGATGCTTGATGACAAATTTGCACAGGAAGCTGCCGTCTTCGTCTATCTGAATCACAGTCGGATAGTCTTCGCGGGTGATGATATTCGATAGATAGATAAGTCCGGTATCAAATCCCAAGCGTCGGTCGTAGCCGTCGATATACCCTTGCAGACAGGTAGTGTCTGTGTGGAAGAACTGCTGAAAACCTGTATCGGCGGCGATGGTCTTGGTCGTTCCCTTTTGCCGGGTGTACAGTTGTTCCTTCTCTCCGTTCGCTTGTATTTTACAGTTTCCGTCTTTCTGTGGAGTTACCAGTAAAGTGCATGTCTCCCCATTCTGCTTATCCTTGACAGTCATCTCGATCCGTTTCCCTTTCTTACGGACATTTTCATTGGTGAATATCCGGTTGTTCATGATTGTCACAGAATCGTAGATACCATATTCCCATGCGTTCAAATCATCAGGCTTGAACCAGTTTCCCTTGATTGTAACCAATGGTGAAACAGTCTTATCGGTTTGCGGTACTAAAGAGATATCATACGTGTTCCCTTCGGTATCACTGGGGCTGAGAAGATGGATGACCTGTGTTTCTTCCGGCAGAGCTTCGAAAGTGAGTACATAGTCCATCTCGCCCGAGTCGGGCATGTACACTTCCTTGTTGAGCTCAATGCCTTCTGCACTCTTGAACTGATATTTTTTGCCGGTAGCCGCATCTTCCAGGTAGCTGTCTCCTTCCTCTTTTATCCACCAGTGCGGGCGGAAGATGGCGTGAATATAAACACGCGTACCTTCGGGCGTGCGTTCTATACGTGTGATGTTGCCAATGCTTCCCGAACGGGCTTTAAATGGCGGATTGTCGATGGTTTGCGCAGTGAGCATACCCGATAGCATGAGCATCATGCAGAGTAGAATCGTTTTCATAATATTAAATTTTGAATAAATGTGTTTAATAGTTCCCTATACAAAGAAAGAAAAATATTCATAGCTTCCCCTCTTTTCCCCTTTTAACTTAACATAGATTAAGCGTTTACGTAATCATCTTTTTTGTACCTTTGCACCCGAAAATCAGAGTGATAATTTAAATATTGAAATAGTATGAGCAAGAAAGCCCTTTTAATGATCCTCGATGGTTGGGGATTAGGCGACCAAAAGAAAGACGACGTAATCTTCAACACTCCCACTCCTTACTGGGATTATCTGATGAACAATTATCCTCATTCCCAACTTCAGGCAAGTGGTGAGAACGTAGGTTTGCCCGACGGACAGATGGGTAACTCCGAAGTTGGTCACCTTAACATTGGTGCCGGACGTGTGGTTTATCAGGATTTGGTGAAAATCAATCGTGCGTGTGCCGACGGCAGCATCCTTCAGAACCCCGAAATCGTTTCTGCTTTCTCTTACGCAAAAGAAAATGGAAAGAATGTTCATTTCATGGGATTGACTTCTAACGGTGGTGTACACAGCTCAATGGTTCATCTTTTCAAACTTTGCGACATCGCCAAAGAATATAACATCAACAATACATTTATCCACTGCTTTATGGACGGTCGTGATACTGACCCGAAGAGCGGTAAAGGATTTATCGAAGAACTTTCTGCACATTGCGAGAAATCTGCCGGCAAGATTGCTTCTATCATCGGTCGTTATTATGCTATGGACCGTGATAAACGTTGGGAACGTGTGAAAGAAGCTTATGACCTCCTGGTAAACGGCGAAGGAAAGAAAGCTACTGACATGGTTCAGGCAATGCAGGAATCTTACGATGAAGGTGTAACGGATGAATTCATCAAACCGATTGTAAACGCTAACTGCGACGGAACAATCAAAGAAGGTGATGTGGTTATTTTCTTCAACTACCGTAACGACCGTGCTAAAGAACTGACAGTCGTACTGACTCAGCAGGATATGCCGGAAGCAGGTATGCATACCATTCCGGGATTGCAATATTACTGTATGACTCCGTATGATGCATCTTTCAAAGGTGTTCACATCCTGTTCGATAAAGAAAATGTTGCCAACACACTGGGCGAATACATTGCTTCAAAAGGCTTGAACCAGCTTCATATCGCCGAAACAGAGAAATATGCCCATGTTACTTTCTTCTTCAACGGTGGTCGTGAAACTCCGTTCGACAACGAAGACCGTATCCTCGTTCCATCTCCGAAAGTAGCTACTTATGACCTGAAACCGGAAATGAGCGCTTACGAAGTGAAGGATAAACTGGTAGACGCTATCAACGAAAATAAATATGACTTTATTGTGGTGAACTTCGCTAACGGTGATATGGTAGGCCATACCGGTATCTACGAAGCAATCGAGAAGGCTGTTGTGGCTGTAGACGCTTGCGTGAAAGATGTCATCGAAGCTGCTAAGGCACAGGGCTACGAAGCAATCATCATTGCCGACCACGGTAATGCTGACCACGCCTTGAACGAAGACGGCACTCCGAATACGGCTCACTCTCTGAATCCGGTTCCTTGTGTTTACGTAACAGAAAACAAGGCTGCGAAAGTGGAAGACGGTCGCCTGGCTGATGTTGCTCCGACTATCTTGAAAATCATGGGTCTGGAAGCTCCGGCAGATATGAATGGTCAGATTTTGATTAAGTAATTTACTTGATACTGTAATAATGAAAGGGGCGCACTTCGCAAAAGGGTGCCCCTTATTTTTTTCTTTAACTTCACAAACAGCTTGATTTTGTAAGAAAGTAATGACTGCAGTCACTGTGCAGTAAAATTTGTAGTTTATCTGATTTATATTATTCTATTTTTCCTTTCTCTTCCATGAAAAATGTGTTTGAATGAAATTCAAACTCTTTTGATTGATTTCAGTACTCTTCTGAAGATAGAAACAGCTTCCTTTGTACAAATATATTTTTTTACGATGAAATACATCTATCTATTTATAGTAAGTTTGTTTTTTTTCTATACCGGATGCGACACACAACAAACAAAATATCCACTTGGTGTAGAAACTGTATTAGTGAAAGCTGGGAATAACCGTAAGGAACTTGAAAAGGCACTGAATTATTTTTATAAACATGGAGACAGTATAAAGATAAAAGCCATAGAGTTTTTGGTGGCGTATATGGATATTCACTACAGTGAAACTTACTATTGGAAAACATGTGATGGGAAAAGAGTGGATTTCTCTGAGTTCGATTATTCTAATTTGGAAACAGCGGTAAAGACAATCGATTCTATGAGGAAAAAATATGGTTCCTTGGATTTTCAAGATACTGTCATTTACGATATAAATAGTTTAACCGGTAAATATCTTATTAATAATGTAAATCATGCGGTTGATACTTGGCGATTATCTAATTATAAAGATATACCTTTTAACGATTTCTGCGAGTATATATTACCTTACCGGGTTACGGTAGAGCCTGTAACGGAATGGCGAAAAGAATATTGTAGGCGATATCACTGGTTGACAGACAGCCTTCAGAATAAACCATTAGAGAACGTGCTTGATTATGCTGCTATTGATTACAAAGATTGGTTTACATTCACTTATGGAAGTGAAACGAGAAATGAGCCTCTCTCCCGTCTAAGTGCGCAGCAATTGTTGTTTCGTAAGAAAGGAGCTTGTGAGGATATAGCAGCTTTGGAAACATTTATTTTTCGTTCGCAGGGTATTCCGGCTGCTTACATATCTGTACCATTATGGGCAACCTCTGCCGGAGCACATTTCTCGAACACCGTTTTTGATACGAAGATGAAACCAGTGAAGTTGGATGTTACCACTCACACTGTTGTAGATCATCCACTTGATCGGGAACCGTCTAAAGTAATCCGTTATACTTATTCCAGCCAATCTGGCACCTTAGCATCTAAAGAAAAGGAAGAATGTATTCCTACTGGATTTTTACAAAAAACAAACTATATTGATGTAACCCATGAATATTGGGAAACATCTGATGTGACCATTCCTTTGTTTAATGATACTACTCGCATTATATATGCCTGCATGTTTAGTATGGGTAGATGGAATGCTGAGTGGTGGGGTGAACGAATGGAAAACTCAGTTACATTTCATAATATGCCTCGTGGCGTGGTTATTCTTCCTATGATATATAAGGAGCATCAACTTATACCGATAGGTTATCCTATAGTAAATGGTTATAACCATCAATTGTATTTAGTTCCGGATTTATTGCATACTATGACTGTTGAAATTGAAGAACAAGACCGCTATCTGCGTTTTCGCCCGGATAAGAAATATGAACTTTTTTATTGGGATAATGCATGGATTTCATTGGGAACACAAGTTGCAACAATGGATGCCGATTGTCTGCAATTCAATCAGGTACCGCAAAATGTACTAATGCTTCTTGTGCCGGAGTATTCCGAACGGAAAGAGCGTCCTTTTATTATTATGCCGGATGGGACACGATATTGGTGGTAATTTGTAATATAATAAAGAAGAAAAATGAAAGTAATAAGCACATTTATTGTAATAGTGTTGTTATCTGGTTGTCAAAGCAAAGAGCAGTCTGTTGTCGTATCTCAGAATTCTATAAGCATTGCTATGCAAATTTATGCTATCAGCAGTAAAATATCACTTTCTGATGAAAGCATTTTGAATTTGAAGACCTTCTTCCAAGAAAACGATAGTTTGGCGGAAATGGAATTGAAAAAAGGAAAATCATTAGATGAGATTGCCCGATGGTATTGTCCGTCAATAAATACAATAGCGAGTTTATTGACCCCGTTAGAAGGGAATGACTATATGTTCTATCAAAAGAATAACGGTCCTCAACTGCCATATATTTCAGATTTACGTACGGCGGTTAAATATAGACAGGAATTGAACTTGTCTCATGTTCAAATAGAGTAACTCTTACATCATAGTGAAGAGATAGAGAAACGGTTCGGAATTCAAGACTACAAACCTGATAGTATGGAAAAACAATATTTGGCTGAAATTCTTTCAGAAACACAATATAAGACTTTTTTTATAATTAGAAAAACGCAACAAGCTAAGAAAATAGCTGCACAGCAATGGAAACAGATACAGGTGCACCAATTATGTTCTAAGACTTGCGACAGTTTGGCTATTATAAAACAATTGTATGAGTTTGAAAGAGAAAAAAGCGGAATATTAGAATATATGAGCAGTAGGGGAGATAATAAAGGATACGATAAAGAGCGTGATCGACTCAATGCACATAAGCCATTACTATTACTTAAGTTGGAAACTATTGAATCGTTTTCTCATAATAAACTGTTGGATATTATTTGTAAACGGGAAGTGACGAAGTTATCAGAACAGCAAATTGAACAGTTACTGACTGAATATTATCGGATTAAGCAGGCAGAGTACAAAGCTATGTATGAAGACGCACCCAAAAACGGAGAAATTAAATTTGAACGGAGTAAATTGGAAGGAAAATGTCTGATAAATGTTGTTGCTCATCAGCAATTGGAAGATTATTTTAAGTTTGTTTCTCAAAAAAGAGCAGATGAACAGGCTCAAAGATATTGGGATGAATTAAAGAGCTATGATTTTATAAGGAAGAAGGATAGTGTACAAGTAGTAAGTGAGCTGGCAGATTATGAATTGCGTTTGGCTGTAGCTGAGCAATGGATCTCATTGGATAATTCCCGCAAACATCTATTTGCCAGAGAGGATGTTGTGAATGGGAAACCGGAAATACTGAAAAAAAAGGAAGAATGGGACAAGAAGGAAAAGGAACGTAAAATGGTAAGATTTTAAGATGTAAAGAATATGTATAAGATAATTTGTAGTTTCATCCTAACTCTATTAGCTATCCCCTCACTTCCGGCACAGGAAAAAGTATCATTCGATACTATAACTGGCCGTATGGTCGAGCAGCTCAATATATATCCTAAGGAAAAATTGCACGTCCATATCGATCGTTCGTGCTATCTTCCCGGAGACACTTTGTGGTTCAAAGCCTACATGGTCAATGCCTCTTCTCATATTCCCATCCGGTTGAGCCGATATGTATATGTCGAATTGGTCAATCCGGAGAATGAAACAATAGACAGGGTAAAAATCAGGCCGGACGAAATGAATCAGTTTCATGGATACCTCCCTATCCCCGAGAATCTGCCCGGTGGGAACTATTCCCTGCTAGCTTATACCCGCTATATGCTTTTTGAAGAGAATCAGCCTGTCTTTAAAAGGGACGTCTGCATCGCTCTGGCAAGCAATTGGGAGACTGCACACTTGAAAGCGAATATCTTGTCACCTCATAGTGAAATTACGGGTGCGCAACTCCAGCTTTGGGACAATAGTCAGAAACAGATACCCTTGAAAAAAGTGAAAGCTGTTTGCAGCAAGGGGAAGCCGGTTTCTGCAAAACTGTATGAAGAAGGAAAGATAGAGTTGCGTATTCAAAATGAAAAAGTGACGTCCGAGGCTTGTATGCGAATCGATATGACGGATATCCGGAACAACGTTTTCAGACAGTATGCTGCGATAAGTACAGGAGCAGAAGACTATGATGTCACGTTCTATCCTGAGGGAGGCTACTTGCTAGAGGGTACCCCTTGTAGAACAGCTTATAAAGTGCTTGATGTTAGTGGTAATAGTATAGCAGCTACCTTGCAATTAATGGATGAACAGGGAAATGTAATGGCAACAAGTGAAACGTTGCACTCCGGAATGGGAGTATTTACCTTTACTCCGGAAAGTGGAAAAAGGTATATCGTACAAACATCCAACAAGCAAGGGGTAAAGAAATCCTTTGAACTTCCTCCTGTGCAATCATCTGCTTACGGAATTGTCATAAAAGACCAGCAAGAAGATATGCAGATATCCATAAATTCCGCTTTACACTCACCTCACGAGGAACTTCTGTTGCTGGTGCATGTACGTGGAAAAATGATTTGTGCGCAATGGTTACTGTCTGATAAAGGAGACATAATCACTATTGCAAAAGATCAGTATCCGTCCGGAATCGTTCAATGTCTGCTGTTGGATAAGAATTATAATGTACTAAGTGAAAGGCTTGGCTTTATTCCTTATCGAAAGGCTATTATGTGTAAAGTGAGAAATGACAAGGATAGTTATGGGAAAAGGGAACTGATTCACACGAATCTGTCGCTCGTTGATGTAAACGGCAATCCTGTAAAGGGTAACCTTTCTGTCTCAATCACAGACGGGTCCATGTCTGTTGCGGATACCACACATTCTATTTTGTCTACTTTGTTACTTTCATCCGAACTGAAGGGGAGAATTGAAACTCCGTCTTTTTATCTGCAAACGGATAATCCTGAGGCTGAAAAGGCATTGGACTTGCTTCTTATGATACACGGATGGAAAAGATATCAATTGCCGGAGATCATAAAAGGTAACTTTGAGAAGCCAGCAATGGAGCCGGAGCGATTTACTTCCTTATCCGGAAGGTTAAAAGATAAAATAGGTGATGGTAAAAATCGTTATGAAGTTTGCGTGAGAAATCTGGAATTCGGACTGAATAAGACGATAAAACCCGATTTGGATGGTGCGTTCCGGCTCGATAGTCTTGAATTTGCAGAAGGCACTCCCATCGGAATGATCGGCCAGCGATTTATACGAAAAGGAGAAACTTACGGGCGTAATAAAACAGAAATAATTCTGGATAAGGAACAGACATATACTGTTTCCGACAGAACAGTTCCACAACCTGTTCTGTCGGAAATGTCCAGTGGTATCCAGCGTGATATAATATATCCTGCTGGTATGAGTAATTATTTCTTAAGGCAGGTGACAGTTAAGTCGGATGCACTAAATAAGAACCTAAATTCAAGGGAGATTGCAAAACTTAGACTAAACAATGTGTGGGAATTGGCTGAATATTTAGGAACAAAATTTAGTTATCCACTTATTAATTCAGGAATGGATGGTAGTAGTAAAATTGGTGGAATATCATATGGGTGTTGGACGTGTCTCTATAAAGATATGCCACTTGTCTTAATTGTAAACGGTTGTGCTCCACTTCAGGATGCTGGGATTTTTAATTATTTGTCATTGAGCGATATTCGGGCGATTCATTTATATAGCATTGATAGGAAAAAGTTCTTTGGAACCTACGCCTATCCATGGAGCTATGAGCAGCATTCTTCGATTGCTATTCTTAAATTAACGCTGCATCCAGATGTTAATATTGGTCATTTATTATATCTAACTGGCATTGAAAGGCGAATAAAGGGATATGGTAAGCTTGGTACGCATACAGATGATTATCCCTCTGGAGGATATCAGGAGCCGATAGCATTCTATTCTCCTAAATATGACAAAGGTAATCATGATAATGTGTTGATACCAGATTTTCGCTCTACACTCTATTGGAATCCTGGCTTACAAACAGATTCATTAGGGGAGTGTGATTTTACTTTCTATTCTGCTGATAAGTCCATTGTGTATAGGATGGAGATTGAAGGCATGACGGAGGAAGGAGAAATGGTGTACGAAACAAGAGAAATTGAGATAAAATGAAATAATAAATTTAAAATTAAGAATAAAATGTAAGGATCATATTTTACAAGTTGGATGGTGGGCTACTGTCTAAGATTTGTATGAGATACAGATACTTGATTCGGTATGTAAAATTAAATTAGCTCATAACTTATTCTAAAAATCATAAAGATGAAACATAAATTGTTATTAGTACTCTTAACTGCTTTGATACCCTGCCTTTTTATGCAGGGTTGTATTTCTAATTCCGAAGAAGATAATACGGAATTAAGTGAAGAAGATAGAGTAGCAGAAATGTTTAGAGAAGCGGGGTTTAAAGTGGAAAAACTTAGTAAACCTGCTAATTCTCCAATGACTGAAAAAGAGGCATTGCTTTTTTTAGAAGCATATAAAAACAGAGAACGTTCCGGTTCTGTTCAAATATCTGGAGATAATATAGAGCAGAAATCTGATGGAAGTTTTGCTATAAAAATCAAATGTAATTCTGATCAAAAGAACTTCTCAAGAACTAGAACTAGTGATAATGAGGAGTTTAATTTTACACATAGGACGGATTATGTGTATAGAGAGATTTACGTTGAATGCTATCGGGATCATGGTGGATATTGGCATTCACAAAATGTACAATGCAATCCCATTCCCAGTGGGGATGGATATAGTTGCCGCATATTATCCATTGATCCTGATACAGGTCTTAGCACAGTTAGCCTTAGTTTTAGAATATGTGTAACTGTTTCTAGATACTCAGCTTGGTATGTCCATTCATTTGATGAGAAATATGATTACGTATTGACGCTCTGGTCTCAATCATCAGGTGGATGGGCTGGTACCCTTAATTGGACTGAAACTTATTTATAGCATGAATTTATGTTATGACTTATTGGATAAAGGAATTTAAAAGGAGATACTATTCGAAATTGAAGTTTCAAATTCTCTTTGTTAATATGATCGGATAAGAATTTAGGATGTTGAATATCCATCATCCTACTTCTTATTTGATATATTTAATGGAATGATTGTTTTGGTCGTTGGTTAAACTGATTATTATGAAGGATTTGATAAATAAATATAAGAAAATCTGCTGCTTTGCCCTGATTTCATTGGCCGTCCACTCACTGTCTGCACAGGCAATAGTATCATTCGATACTATTGCCCATTGTATGACAGAACAGCTTAGTATCTATCCCAAGGAAAAATTGCACGTTCACATCGACCGTTCGTGCTATCTTCCCGGAGATACCTTGTGGTTCAAAGCCTATATGGTCAATGCGTCTTCTCACATTCCTATCCGGCTGAGCCGATATGTATATGTCGAACTGGTCAATCCGGAGAATGAAACAGTGGGTAAGGCAAAAGTTAGACCGGATGATATGAATCAATTTCATGGATATATCTCCCTCCCCGAAGGTCTGCCCGGTGGAAAGTATGCTCTTCTTGCTTATACCCGCTATATGCTTTCGGAAAAGAATCAGCTGGTATTTAAAAGGGAAGTCTGCATCGCGATGGCAAGTAATTGGGAGAGTACGCATTTGAAAGCCTGCAGCAAAACATCATCACATGAAGAAAATACAGAATTGCAACTTCAACTTTGGAATAACAGGCAGGAGCAAATCCCGTTGAAAAAAGTGAAAGTTGTTTGCGGCAAGGGAAAAGCGGTCTCTGTCAAACTGGATAAAGAAAAAAAAATAGAGCTGAGCATTCGCAATAAAAAAGTAACTTCTGACGCTTGTGTACGGCTGGATATGACCGATGTCCGAAACAATACTTTTCGCCAATATGCCGCTATCAGTACGGGGATGGAGGATTATGATGTCACTTTTTACCCGGAGGGGGGACACTTGTTAGCGGATATGCCTTGTCGGACTGCTTATAAAGTGCTGGATGTTAGTGGCAATAGCATAGATGCCACCTTACAATTGATAGATGAACAGGGAAATGTGATGGCAGAGAGTAAAACTCTGTATGCCGGAATGGGTGCATTTACCTTTACTCCCAAAAGTGGAAAAAAGTATAGGGTGCAAGCGCTTAATAAACAGGGTGTAAAAAAAATCTTTGAACTGCCACAAGTGCAGGAATCAGCATACGGAATCGTTGTGCAGAGTCGAAAAAAAGATATACAGATATCCATAAATTCCGCTTTACATTCACCTCACGAGGAACTTCTATTGCTGGCGCATGTACGTGGAAAAATGATTTGTGCGCGATGGTTACTGTCCGATAAAGGCGACATAATCACTATTGCAAAGGATCAGTATCCGTCCGGAATCGTTCAATGTCTGCTGTTGGATAAGAATTATAATG
>OLSX01003439.1_pt1 | contig 12867 bp, 7 predicted proteins | sample 1673141 | NCBI WGS metagenome assembly OLSX01 (sample SAMEA3136759, study PRJEB25190) | human gut metagenome | biome: human gut; feature: human-associated habitat; material: faeces | place: Austria | collected 2013
CGGTATGGCAGCTATGGCAGGTATCATGAAGGGTATGGCTGCTAAATCGACGAAGACTATCGGTAACTTCTGGAAGTTCTTGGTTTTGAGCTGTACACGTGTATTATTACCGCTTTCGTTGATTGTGGGCTTCATCCTCATTCTACAAGGTACTCCGATGGGATTTGATGGTAAGCTGGAAGTTCAGACGATGGAAGGACAAACCCAGTTGGTTTCACAAGGTCCTACGGCAGCGATTGTTCCTATCAAGCAATTGGGTACGAACGGTGGCGGTTACTTTGGATGTAACTCTTCACATCCGTTGGAAAATCCTACTTACTTGACAGATATTGCAGAATGTTGGTCTATCCTAATTATACCAATGTCTATGGTGATTGCACTCGGCTTTTACATCAAACGTAAGAAGATGGCTTACTCTATCTATAGCGTAATGCTTTTTGCTTTTCTTGTCGGTGTTTGCATCAATGTTTCGCAGGAGATGGGAGGTAATCCGCGCATTGATGAGATGGGAATTGCCCAAGACAATGGAGCAATGGAAGGTAAAGAAGTCCGTTTAGGGTCTGCTGCTACTGCTCTTTGGAGTATTGTGACTACAGTTACTTCCAATGGCTCTGTGAATGGTATGCATGATTCAACGATGCCTCTTTCCGGTATGATGGAAATGCTGAACATGCAGATTAATACGTGGTTTGGAGGTGTGGGTGTAGGTTTCATGAACTATTATACATTCATCATTATCGCCGTATTCATCAGTGGACTGATGGTGGGACGTACTCCGGAATTTCTCGGTAAGAAGGTAGAGGCGCGTGAAATGAAGATTGCTACCATTGTGGCACTGCTTCATCCGCTTATCATCTTGGGCGGTGTGGCACTTTCTTGCTTTTTGTTCGCTCATTATCCTGAATTTGTGGCAGGTGAAGGCGGCTGGTTGAATAATCCCAGTTTCCACGGACTGAGTGAGCAGCTTTATGAATATACTTCGGCTGCGGCCAATAATGGTTCTGGCTTCGAAGGATTGGGCGACAATACTTACTTCTGGAACTATACTACCGGCTGGACGCTGATTTTAGGACGTTTCCTGCCTATCGTAGGTCAGGTAGCCATTGCTGGTCTGTTGGCCGGAAAGAAATATGTTCCGGAGAGTGCCGGTACGCTGAAGACGGATACAGTAACTTTCGGTGTGATGACTTTTGCCGTTATCTTTATTGTGGCTGCCTTGTCATTCTTCCCGGCACATGCATTGAGTACGATTGCTGAACATTTCAGTTTGTAATAGTAGTTTGTAAAAAGTAATTTCATAGGTATGAAAGATAATAAATCAGCTTCTCTGTTTCAGAAGGAGCAAGTAATGGAAAGTTTGAAGCAATCATTCGTGAAGCTAAATCCACGGGTGATGATAAAGAATCCGATTATGTTTACGGTGGAAGTCGTAACGGTTGTCATGCTGATTGTCTGTTTCCTTTCATTGGGTACTTCGGAATATGGAGCATTCGGATATAATTTATTGGTATTCATCATCTTGTTTGTGACGTTACTGTTTGCTAATTTTGCTGAAGCCATCGCTGAAGCTCGTGGTAAGGCCCAAGCTGACAGTTTGCGTAAAACCCGTGAAGAGACTCCTGCTAAAGTGTTGGTTGACGGTAAAATCCATACCGTTAGCAGTTCACGTTTGAAGAAAGGTGACTATTTTATTTGTGAAGCAGGAGATACGATTCCTGCCGACGGTGAGATTGTGGAAGGTTTGGCCTCCATTGACGAAAGTGCCATTACCGGTGAATCTGCTCCGGTTATCCGTGAGGCCGGTGGTGACAAGAGTTCCGTAACTGGTGGTACAAAAGTTCTTTCTGATAAAATCAAGGTATTGGTGACGCAGCAACCGGGTGAGAGCTTTCTTGACAAGATGATTGCTTTGGTAGAAGGCGCTACTCGCCAGAAGACTCCGAACGAAATAGCATTGACTATTCTTCTGGCTGGTTTCACTTTGGTATTCGTTATTGTATGTGTAACGTTGATTCCTATGGCTGATTATACGAATATTGACCATCCGGGAACTTATATCTCCATTGCAGCCATCATATCTTTGTTTGTCTGCTTGATACCGACTACTATCGGCGGACTGCTTTCTGCCATCGGCATTGCTGGGATGGACCGTGCTTTGCGCGCTAATGTAATTACAAAATCCGGTAAGGCGGTAGAAACAGCCGGTGACATTGATACCTTGTTGCTAGACAAGACTGGCACCATTACAATCGGTAACCGTAAAGCTACTAAGTTTCATTCGGCTTCGGGTGTTGACGAGAATTTGTTCGTAGAGGCTTGCTTGTTGTCCTCACTTTCTGACGAGACTCCGGAGGGTAAGTCTATCATTGAACTGGGACGTGAAAACGGTCATCGTATGCGTGATTTGAATACTACCGGTGCTCATATGATTAAGTTTACAGCCGAAACAAAATGTTCGGGTGTGGATTTGCAGGATGGTACTCAGATACGTAAAGGCGCATTCGACGCTATTCGCAAGATTGTGGAAAATGCCGGAAACAAGTTCCCGAAAGAGATTGAAGAGGTGATTGCTGTAATTACCAGCAACGGTGGAACTCCGCTGGTGGTATGTGTCAATCAGAAAGTTACTGGGGTAATTGAGTTGCAGGATATTATCAAACCGGGTATTCAGGAACGTTTTGAGCGTCTTCGCAGGATGGGTGTGAAAACTGTGATGGTGACCGGTGACAACCCTTTGACAGCCAAATATATTGCAGAGAAAGCTGGAGTAGATGATTTCATTGCTGAAGCCAAGCCGGAAGACAAGATGGAATATATCAAAAAAGAACAGCAGGCCGGTAAGCTGGTGGCTATGATGGGTGACGGTACAAACGACGCTCCCGCCCTTGCACAAGCTAATGTGGGTGTGGCAATGAACAGCGGTACGCAGGCAGCCAAAGAAGCTGGTAACATGGTGGACCTTGACAACGATCCGACGAAGCTGATTGAAATTGTGGAGATTGGCAAACAGTTGTTAATGACACGCGGTACGTTGACTACCTTCTCCATTGCGAACGACGTTGCCAAGTACTTTGCTATTATCCCTGCTTTGTTTATGGTAGCCATCCCTCAGTTGGCTCCTCTGAACATTATGGGACTGCATAGCCCTGAAACGGCCATTCTCTCGGCTGTCATATTCAACGCTATCATTATTCCTATCTTGATTCCGTTGGCTTTGAAAGGTGTTCAGTATAAGCCGATCGGTGCCAGTGCGCTACTTCGTCGCAATCTGTTGATTTATGGTGTGGGTGGCGTCATTGCTCCGTTTGTCGGCATCAAACTGATAGATATGATAGTTAGTCTGTTTTTTTAAAACTTGGATAAAATGAAAACTCTTTGGAAATCATTTAAAATAACAATTGCATTTTGCATATTTTTCTCTCTGTTCTATATCCTTGTCTTGTGGATATTTGCACAGTTCGCCGGTCCCAACAAGGGAAATGCAGAGGTGGCAACACTCAATGGTAAAGTGGTAGGTGCAGCCAATGTAGGCCAGATGTTTACGCAAGATATTTATTTCTGGGGACGCCCATCTGCGGGTAATTATACAGCCGATGCTTCGGGTGGTAGTAACAAGGGACCTACGAACGATGAATACCTGGCAGAAGTGGAAGCCCGTATCGATACTTTTCTGGTACATCATCCTTATCTGAGCCGCAAGGATGTGCCTGCTGAAATGGTAACCGCCAGTGGTTCCGGTCTAGACCCACATATCACACCTGCTTGTGCTTATGTACAAGTGAAGCGTGTGGCTCAGGCACGTGGCATGAACGAGGCTGAAGTGAAAGCCATTGTAGACAAGAACATCAGCAAACCCTTTTTGGGGGTGTTTGGTACGGAAACTGTCAATGTGCTGGAACTGAACATTGCATTAGAAGAAGCCGATCAGAATAAATAATTTTTTAGTTGTGTTTGTCATGTGTTATGGGCAGGAGCGGAAGTATTTCTGTTCAGGCAGCGAAAGACTGTCATTTTACAGGGGGAGCCGAAACTTCCTTCCTGCCTTTCAACGATTGATTAGTAATGGTAAATAAATAGTTGGATATGAAAAGTTTAAAAATATCAATTCTAGTTTTTGCGAGTATGGTAGCTGCTTGTTTTATGGGAACCGGCAAAGTGCAAGCTCAGGAATTTACAATACAAGGTGATTTAGTCAGTTCTTATGTTTGGCGCGGCTTTTACCAGACGGGAGTCAGTTTTCAGCCCACTTTGGGTTTTGGGGTCGGTGATTTTTCTTTGACGGCATGGGGCTCTACCGATTTTGACGGAGTTTCTTCAGGAGAAGGGGCTGCGGCTAAGGAGATTGATTTGACGGCTGCCTATGCTTTGGGAGAATCAGGTCTAACTTTTTCTGTTGCCAGCTTGTGGTGGGGCGGACAAGGAGCAAGAAAGTATTTTAATTTTAAGAGTCACGAAACAGCTCATCACTTTGAAGCGGGATTAGCCTATACATTGCCGGTTGAAAAGTTCCCTTTGTCAATCGCTTGGTACACAATGTTTGCCGGAGCTGACAAAGATGACAAAGGCAGGCAGAATTATTCTTCGTATGTTGAATTCAACTATCCGTTCAGTGTTAAGTCTGTAGATTTGAACCTGACTTGCGGATTTCTGCCTTATGAAGCTGGGGTAGGAGTATATGGTGTTCCTAACAGTGGATTTGCCGTAACCAATGTGGCACTGAAAGGTATTACGGAAATCAAGATTACTGACAGTTTCTCAATACCTGTATTTGCACAAGCCATTTGGAACCCTCGTATGGAAGATGCACATCTGGTATTCGGCTTTACTTTAAGGCCATGATTTATTTAGATATAACTTTAGAACTCATGAATTAGTGTTGGATGCCCGTGGCGGTCGTGATGATCGTTACGGGTTATATGGCATATATAAGACAAGTAAAAAAACAGAAGAAATGAGTAGGGAAGAAAGCGTACAGCATTTTCTTGATTTGATTAAAAAGTCGCGGCGTGGCAAGTTCAAAGTCTACATCGGCATGATTGCTGGTGTAGGTAAATCTTATCGTATGCTTCAGGAAGCACACGAGTTACTTGACAACGGAGTAGATGTGAAGATAGGCTATATAGAGACACACGGGCGTGCCGGTACGGATGCTATGTTGGAAGGATTGCCCGTTGTTCCTCGTCGTAAGATATTCTATAAAGGAAAAGAGCTGGAAGAAATGGATTTGGATGCCATTATCCAGATACACCCTGAGATAGTAGTGGTGGATGAACTGGCACATACCAATGTGGAAGGTAGCCGGAATGAGAAACGCTGGCAGGATGTGATGGATTTGCTTGATGAGGGTATCAATGTGATTTCTGCCGTTAACATCCAGCACATTGAGAGTGTCAATGAAGAAGTACAAGGCATCTCGGGTATTGAGGTGAAGGAACGTATTCCCGATAGCGTTTTGCAAGAGGCAGATGAGGTGGTGAATATTGACTTGACTGCGGAAGAATTGATAGCCCGTCTGAAAGCTGGAAAAATTTACAAGCCGGAAAAGGTCTCTACTGCCTTGAACAATTTCTTTAAAACGGAAAATATTCTCCAATTACGTGAACTGGCTTTAAAAGAGGTGGCTTTACGGGTGGAAAAGAAAGTGGAGAATGAAGTGGTTACCAGTGTGGGAGTCCGTCATGAGAGATTTCTGGCATGTATCAGCAGCAACGAGAAAACACCACGACGCATCATTCGTAAAGCTGCACGTCTGGCAACCCGCTACAATACTTCGTTTGTTGCCCTTTATGTGCAGACTCCCAGAGAAAGTACTGACCGCATCGGTCTGGCAAATCAAAGGTATTTATTGAACCACTTCAAATTGGTGACCGAACTGGGAGGGGAGGTCGTTCAGGTGCAATCGCCGGATGTGCTGGGAAGCATTGTTGATACTTGTAGGGAGAAACAGATAACAACTGTCTGCATGGGAAGTCCGTCACTTTCTTTTCCGAAATCATTGTTCATGATATTGAAATACCGAAAATTTGTGCGTGATTTGGCACAAGTAAACATAGATTTGATTATACTTGCATAATATTAATTCTTAGGAACATTATGAATATTCGTACAAAATTGATACTCAGCGTAGGGGTATTGGCTGGAATGATTATTTTGTTGGTTGCTCTTTCTGTGGTGAATCTACAGATACTGACGGCTACAGAGCCGGATAGTCCTGCTGCTGTACCGGGATTGCAACGTGCATTGCTCTGGATTTCTGTGATAGGTGGGGTATGTATTTTTGCCAGTATCATATTGTTGGTATGGCTTCCCCGTTCCATCAGCAAACCTATTCAAGAACTGACGCGTGGGATTCTTGAAATAGCGAACCATAATTATGAGAAACGTCTGGATATGAGTGGACGCGAGGAATTTCGTGAAGTGGCTGATAGTTTTAATCGGATGGCGGAACGACTGACGGAGTATCGCGCCAGTACGCTGAACGACATACTTTCTGCTAAGAAATTTCTTGAGGCTATTGTGAATAGTATTGATGAACCTATTATTGGTTTGAACCGTAATAGGGAAATTCTCTTTATCAATAATGAGGCTTTAACTGTGCTGAATTTAAAACGGGAAGAGGTAATTCGCCGTTCGGCTGAGGAGCTTTCTTTGAAGAATGATTTGCTCCGCCGTTTAGTTCGTGAATTGGTAAATCCGGGTGAAAAGAAAGAACCGTTGAAGATTTATGCAGACAATAAGGAGAGTTACTTTAAAGCTTCTTACATTACCATTATAAATGCAGAGGCTGATGATGACGAACCTCATAATCTTGGCGATGTGATTTTACTGAAAAATATTACAGAATTCAAAGAATTGGATAGTGCCAAGACTACTTTTATCTCGACTATTTCTCATGAACTGAAAACGCCTATATCCGCTATTCTGATGAGTCTGCAGTTGTTGGAGGACAAACGGGTAGGGGTGTTGAACGACGAGCAGGAGCAATTATCGAACAGCATTAAGGAAAATGCTGATCGCCTTCTTGGGATTACCGGGGAATTATTGAACATGACGCAGGTGGAAGCCGGTAAATTGCAGATGATGCCTAAGATAACGAAGCCCATTGAACTGATAGAGTATGCTATCAAGGCCAATCAGGTACAAGCTGATAAATTCGGCATTCAGATAGAAGTGGAGTATCCGGAAGAAAAAATGCCTAAATTGTTTGTCGACAGCGAAAAGATTGCTTGGGTGCTCACCAATTTATTGAGCAATGCTATCCGCTATTCCAAAGAGAACGGGAGGGTGGTTATCGGCGCTAGGCATGACGGGGACTTTGTAGAAATGTATGTGCAGGACTTTGGAAAAGGTATCGACCCGCGTTATCATCAGAGCATTTTTGACCGTTATTTCCGAGTGCCGGGCACTAAAGTGCAAGGTAGTGGTTTAGGTCTTTCCATTTCGAAAGACTTTGTGGAAGCTCATGGCGGTACATTGGCTGTCCAGAGTGAGCTGGGTAAGGGGAGCCGCTTCGTTATCCGGTTGAAAGCGTAACGTTTTCTATTTTTTACGGTACTGTTGCGGAGACATGCCGGTTTGTTTCTTGAAGAATGTTCCAAAATAAGAAGCATTGGGAAAATTGAAGAAGTCGGCGATTTCCTGGATGTTTTTCTGGGTGTTCTTGAGTAGTGAGATGCTTTTGCGGATGATGGATTTGAATATCAGTTCCTGCACGGTGAATCCGCAGACGGACTTGGATAGTGCAGAGAGGTATTTGGGTGATAAGCAGAGTTTGTCTGCATAAAACTCTACACCGCGTTCTTCCGTGTAGTGTGCATCTATCAACTGAATCAGCCGGATAAAAATTTCATGTTTGTGGCCAACCGTTGTTTTAAGGTTCATCAGTTTACGGTTGTAAATGGAACAGATGCGGTATGTGAGTCCCAGCAGAAGCAGCCTTTGTTCGTTGTCGTTGAAGGTGTTGTTGTCTAAGTGCAGGGTATTGTCCAGTAAGGACATGTATTTCAGGACTTCTTCTTCGTCTCCGGTGTTCCATACGTAGCATGGTTCGGTCCGGAGCTGCATGTATAGGTACATGGTTGCCACTGAATTGCCTATGATGTCCCGTATCGGTTCTATCTGGTAAATGAATATGAATAGTTGCAGGTCTTCCGATTCGCTCAACACTTGGAAGAGAGAATCTTCCGGGATGAAAACTGTTTCGCCAGCTTGGGCCGAGAATGCTTTCATGTTAAGTGAAAAGGTGAAGTTGCCTTGGCGGCAGACAATCAGTCCTGCTCCATTAATCATAAAAGGTTTTTTCAGGGAGGCAGGAAAGGAGCAGAGCATACCTTCTGAACTACAAATGTTTTCTCCGTTTGACAATGCGCGGTCTAAGTGGGATAAACGTTCTTGTTGGGTATCCATAACAGACAAAATTACAGGTTATACTGAAAATTGTCTGCTAAGTTAGTAATTTTCGTTTAGGATACCGCACGACAAGCACAAATATCATGCAAAACAAGCAGGCGTAGAGTGTCCATCCTGCCATTTCCTTTACAGCAGAGAGGGTGGCCTGCACTTGGATGCGTCCTTTGGTGGATATGGCAGCCATGTTGATTGCTTCTTGTTTGCTTTTTCCCTGATATTGCATGCCTTGTACGGTTTGGGTAAACGAGGCGGACGCTTCGGGGTGCAACATGTCTACATTCTGTGCATAGCGGGTGACGTAGTGCTGCTGGCGTTCTTGCAGCACATTCGTATAGAGTGCGGCTCCGATGCAGGGAGCCAATACCATGCGTACGGTAATCATGGTACATATCCAGGAAGAAAGATATTTGTAAGGCATGCGTTGGGTGGCGTAGGTTGGAATCAGCGAGTAGAGGAACATCATGCCGGTGGAGCGGATGATGACCGGATACTTCATCCGTTCGTACAGTCCTGCACCTTGTACCTCGAAATACATGAACATGGCGGAAAGCCCCAATAGAAGGAAACCGGCGGCAAAGAGATATTTGAAGTGTACGCCTTTTACGCTGAGCCAGATAGTGGCTATACCGCCGATGAGGTAGCCCAGCATGGACCAGTTGCCCAGGGTGGCATTCTGAAAGTTGTCCAGTTTCATGCCTATGCCCGTGAATACATTGACAAACATGGCGCTGGAATTCAGTACCATTAACAGAAAATAGAATAGGAAACCCATACGGATGGTACGCAGTTTGAATACATCGAGCTGATAGTAAGGATTGCGCTGGGTAGACTCGATATAGAGAAATATGCCGCCAGCAATGATGGCGCAGACTGTGGCCCATTGTATGGTTGGGTCATCGTACCAGTCGAGCACTTTGCCATAAGTAAGCACGTAGGTAATGCAGGCTAGTGTGATGCAGAAGATGGAGGCATTGCCGAACTGCTTGAAGTTGATGGGGAAACGGCGGGTGGTATATTTATGATAAGGCATAGTAATGAAGGTGATGAGGATGCAAAGTAATAGTAGCCCCATCATAAAGTAGTGTATGTACTGCCATTCATATTCAAAAGCGAGCCAGGCGGTGAGCGAGGTTCCCAATTGCCCCAGTACCATGAAGAATAGGTAGATGGCGGGTTGTGCCGCACTCCGTTCGATGTCCAGCTTGTCCCAGCCTTCGTCAGTTGTGGGCTCGTTGCCGGGTGTAATTTTGTCGTACGCCTCGATATGCCCTGCATACTTTATGAGGGTGAAGAGGTTGACCATCATCAGCACCATTCGTAGGAATCCCATAAAGATGCTGCATAGTGCCAGCAGGAAAACGCTGTCTGTCTTGGCACAGATATAGCTGAAGATGTACATCAGGGAGAATCCTGCCAGGCACATCATTTTCTGCCGGCGTATGACTACCAGCCTATACAGAAAAGGGCAGAATGCTGCCATGCCAATGGAAGTGGCGAAGTTGGCAAACTGGATATGCTCGGAAATGATGCCGAGTTCGCTCATCATTTCGGTGCTTGCCACCGAGTAGGTACCGCCTACAGTCAGTATCGGCAAAAAGAATACGAATAGGATGATGATACCTACCGGCTTAGGTACCCAGTTGTAGAAGGGATAGTTCTTGGGGGATGAGGGCATGGATAATTAAAAATTAATCATTAAACACTAATCATTATTCCATCTTCGCTTTGACTATTACCATCATACCGGCGGCAAGGCTGCTGTTGTCTTCTTTGGACAAATCGGTAAAGTCGATGCGGACTGGGATGCGTTGCTGTATCTTCACGAAGTTGCCGGCAGAATTATCCGTGGGCACTAGGGAATATTTGGAGCCGGTGGCTCCGGAGATGGCAGTGATTTTTCCTTTGAATTCTTTGTCGCTGATGGCATCGACGGTAATGACTACTTCTTGTCCCAAGTGCAGATTCTCAATCTGGGTTTCCTTGTAGTTGGCTATAATCCACTTTTGTGTGTCAGGCAGAATGTAGGTGATGGTTTGTCCGGCAGTGATGAATTGTCCTTCTTCAAGGGTACGCCGCCCCAATTTCCCATCACAAGGAGCTACTACTACGGTGTAGGAGAGATTCAGTCGTGCCATTTCGAGTGCGGCTGTTGCCCGTTGTATGGCAGCTTCGGTATTTTCACGGCGATGTGACACTTCGTTCACACCCGACAAGGCAGCTTTCTGTTGTCGTTTCACGGCTTCCAACTTCTTGTGGGTAGCTGCATATTCGGTTTCTATCTGTTCCAATTGAATGGGGGTGGCAGCGTTTCTCTTCACCAGATTCTGGTATCGTTGGCGGTCTTTCTCCAGCTTGGTAAGGCGGATTTCTATCTCTGCTATGGAGGCGTCGTAGACAGAGGCTGTAGTTTGCGTGGTTTGTAGTGTGGCACCAATGACTGTGGCACCGGCTTGTGCATCCTTGAGTGCAGCTTCAGCTTCCATGACTCTGATTTTATATTCCCGGTCGTCCAATATAAGTAAGGTATCTCCTTTGTGTACTTCTTGGTGTTCTGTGAAACAAATTTTCTTGATATATCCTGATGCGCGCAGATTGACGGGAGATATGTATTGTTCAATCTGTGCATCATTACTGGTTTCCGTCCGTTTGTAGTTCAAAAAGAGGCAGACCACTTGAATAATTCCCCAGATAAGGATAACTATTCCTAATAGGCTGACAACGATTTGCCAACGGCGAAGCTTCTTCAATTTCCGTGCTTTTTCTTGGTGGGTACTTGCGGTGTTATTGTTCTCTTTTGTTTCCATATTTTCTATATTATATTGTTTACTTATTATTATATATACATCCGTCCTTGAATACGGGCTCTATTCATCTTCCTCTTTAATGAATTGAGGGGCTCAACGTCTCCAGCTGTCCCGTCAGCTTCAGCAAAGTCAGATTGGTTATCCGGTAATTGTAGTGGGCACTGATATAGTTGTTTTGGGCTTCGCTCATCCGCATTTCGTCCTGCAACACTTCGGTCATTGAGGCGATTCCTTCCCGATAACGGTCCATGGTAACGGTATATACATCTTCAGCAAGCAGATAATTGTCCTTCTGCTTCTTAAAGTTACGCTGGCTGTTCATCAGGTCATTGGTAGCATTCAGATATTGTGTCTGAAGATTCTTTCTGGTATTCTCTTGGGCGAGCTTGATGTTCTCTATGTCGATGGTTGCCTTACGCATCTTGTAGCGTTTGTCCAGTCCGTCGAAAATGGGAATGCGTAAGGAGAGGCCCACTCCATAGGAGCGATACCAATGGTTGGAAGGGCCGGAATGGAACCAATGGTAAGCTTTGTCCGTATAGGCAGAGAACATCCAGCTTCCCGTCAAGCTCAAGGAGGGGATGTAACCGTTGCTGACTATTGTTTTTTGTTGCTCTGCGAGTTGTTTCTGTGATTGCAGCAGCTGTAGTTCATATAGTGTTTCAGATAGCCCGGTGAGTGCTGCGGGCGTAATCGTTTCTGTATTCACTGGTACCAGTGCTATTCTTTCTTCCGCCGGATAGTCGATAATGTATTTAAGTAGATTCAGTTGCTGTTCCATCATGGCTTGTGCGTTGTCGTGTTGCACCTTGAGGTTCTCCAGGTTGATGTTGACGCGTTTCACATCTACTTCCATAGCCATACCGTTGTCATAGAAGGCCTGAGTGATATCTCTCAACTCTTCCAGGCGAGTGATGTTGGCTTTTATCAAAATAATCTGTTCAGCTGTAACCTGTCCTAAATAGTACATTTGACTAATTTGGAGGATGAGGTCTTCTCTTGCCTTTCCATAAGAAAGGCGATTCATCTCATCCATGGTTTTGGCTATGGATAGAGTGGTGTAGAGTGTCTGGTTATAAAGTGGTATCTGCAGCTGTAATCCGAAGTTGGCGTTGTATTGCAAAGTTTGGGTTACATTATAGGGATTGCCATACGCTGAACCGTCGGTAACGGAGACGGGTGGATCGATATTGTCGTTATAGTTGGCAAAACCATTGATTTGGGGCAGTAGTTTGGCTCGATTCTCAGAGATGCTGTATTTCCCTTTTTGTATTTCCTTCCGTTTGCTTTGCAAGGACAAGTTGTTTTCGATACCTATTTTGAGGCAGTCCTCCAAGGTTAGGGTATCTTGTGCTCTTGTACCTAGTGCAAGCAGACACAGAAAGGAAAATGTGAACAGTTGTCTTTTCATAATAGTCACTTGATATTTGCACACAAAGTTAGTGGCTTAAAATGCAAGAGGACTATCCATATATCAACTGTTTGTATTCATATTTTCCTTTTTACTATAATTTGAAAACAAACCATAGTAAAAAATGAGTATTAAAAACAAAAAAGACCGCCAAGAGTGGAAGCCTCCTAACAGTCTAAATCTTCTTTGTAGCGGGACCCGGGATTGAACCGGGGACCTCATGATTATGAATCATGCGCTCTA
>OLSX01003442.1_pt1 | contig 12859 bp, 8 predicted proteins | sample 1673141 | NCBI WGS metagenome assembly OLSX01 (sample SAMEA3136759, study PRJEB25190) | human gut metagenome | biome: human gut; feature: human-associated habitat; material: faeces | place: Austria | collected 2013
ACGGTCACATAGGTTCCGTTAAATTCCCCATACAGGGTTTCAATGATGCTGTCCTTTTCATTAAGACCGAATACAACCATCGGCATCCTGTTTTCAAGACACATGATCGTTGCCGTCAGATCCACTACCTGAAGCCGTTTATCAACTACTTCCTGAATGTTGATTTCATCGTACTTCACCGCATCCGGACAGACCTTCGGGTCTTTGTCATAGACACCGTCAATCGCTTTTGCAAGCAGAATCGCGTCGGCTTCAATCTCAATGGCACGTAACGTGGTTCCCGTATCCGTTGAAAAATAAGGATGTCCTGTACCGCCGGCAAAAAATACAACTTTGCCTTCCGCAAGGGCACGCATCGCTTCGTCCTTGGAAAAAAGTTTTGTAAAGGCACCACATGTAAATGGTGTGAACACTTCAGTCTTCATCCCCTGAGTACGGAAAATCTCAGACACATAAATACAGTTCATCACTGTACCGAGCATACCGATCTGATCCGATTTCGTACGCTCAATAATCTTACTGCTGTTGCGTCCTCTCCAGAAATTGCCGCCGCCGATCACAATGGCAACCTGTGTTCCCTTATCCGTAATCTCTTTCACCTGACGTCCGACTTCCAGACATGTTGCCTCATCAAAGCCAAAACCTTTGTCTCCGGAAAGAGCCTCTCCGCTCAATTTTAATAATATACGTTTCATGTTTTTCATATTTAAACACCTCATAAATAATTTACCATAAAATATGTTTTTTTTCTACTACATTATTGAATATTTTCACGTTTTCTGTTAAGCTGATATCATGGTGTCCAAAAAGGGTACCAAAAATTTAATATTTTTTAGCAAGGGGGAAATTATTATGGAGAACATCCTAATAATTGTTCCTGTTATCGGTATTCTTTCCCTTCTTTTTGCGATTGTAACATCTTCATCAATCGGCAAAAAAGATGCCGGAAATGACCGCATGCAGGAAATCGCAGGAGCCATTGCTGAAGGTGCCAGAGCCTTCCTTATGTCAGAATACAAAGTGCTCCTTATTTTTGTTGCTGTAATGTTTGTCGTTATCGGTCTTGGTCTCCAGAACTGGATGACTGCTATCTGCTTCCTTGTCGGCAGTATCTTCTCTGTTCTTTCCGGTTACCTCGGAATGGGCGCTGCGACAAAAGCAAATGTGCGTACAACAAGCGCTGCGATGCACTCCGGTATGAACTCCGCACTTTCCGTTGCATTTTCCGGCGGTAGTGTTATGGGCCTTGCAGTTGTCGGCCTCGGTCTGTTCGGTATCAGTATTATCTACGTGATCACAGGCAATGCAGACATCCTCTTCGGATTCAGTTTAGGTGCATCCTCTATCGCATTATTCGCCCGTGTCGGCGGTGGTATTTATACGAAAGCGGCCGATGTCGGAGCCGACCTGGTCGGCAAAGTCGAAGCCGGCATCCCCGAAGACGACCCGCGCAACCCGGCAACCATTGCCGACAATGTGGGAGACAACGTCGGAGATGTGGCCGGCATGGGGGCGGATTTGTACGAATCATATTGCGGTTCCATTCTGGCAACCTCCGCATTGGGTGCTGCCGCATTCGTGGCGTCCGGCGACGTAGAGATGCAATACAAGGCGGTCGTGGCGCCGATGCTGATCGCCGCGGTCGGGATCGTATTGTCGATCATCGGCATCTTCGCCGTCCGCACGAAGGAAAATGCGACTATACGTGAGCTGCTGAAAGCGCTTGCCATAGGGACAAACCTAAGTTCCGTGTTGATCGCCCTCTCCACTTTCGGCATTCTTTATTTGTTAGAGTTGGACAATTGGTTCTGGATCAGTTGTTCGGTTATAATCGGATTGTTGGTAGGGATCGTGATCGGCCAATCGACGGAATACTATACTTCCCAGTCTTATAAGCCCACCCAGCGGGTTTCAGAGGCCGGACTGACCGGACCGGCAACGGTGATTATCTCCGGCTTGGGGCTTGGCATGCTATCGACCGCCATTCCGGTACTGGCCGTAGTAGCCGGGATCATCTGTTCGTTCCTTTTTGCTTCCGGCTTCGATTTCAACAATGTAGGGATGGGGTTGTACGGCATCGGCATCGCCGCCGTCGGGATGCTCTCGACATTAGGGATCACTTTGGCTACGGACGCTTACGGGCCGATTGCCGACAATGCCGGCGGAAATGCGGAAATGTCCGGCCTGGGCAAGGAAGTACGCAAACGTACGGACGCGCTCGACTCCTTAGGCAACACGACCGCCGCAACAGGCAAAGGATTTGCGATTGGCTCGGCAGCCTTGACGGGCCTGGCATTGCTGGCCTCTTATGTGGAAGAGATTAAAATAGGCTTGCTCCGATTGGGCGAAACAGTCCTGACATTTTCCGACGGCAGAGCCATCGAGGTATCAAAAGCCTCTTTCTCCGACTTTATGATCTATTATGATGTCACACTTATGAACCCGAAGGTGTTGGCGGGGATGTTCCTCGGCTCCATGATGGCTTTCATGTTCTGCGGGTTGACAATGAATGCAGTCGGACGGGCAGCCGGACACATGGTGGAGGAAGTACGCCGCCAGTTCCGTGAAATCCCCGGAATACTAACAGGAAAAGCCGAACCCGATTACGCCCGTTGCGTGGCCATCTCGACAAAAGGGGCACAACATGAGATGGTGCTTCCTTCCCTGTTAGCCATCATCGCACCGATCCTCACCGGTCTGATATTCGGAGTGACAGGAGTGGTCGGACTGCTGATCGGCGGCCTGAGCACCGGGTTCGTACTGGCGATCTTCATGGCCAATTCGGGAGGCGCCTGGGACAACGCCAAGAAACATATCGAAGAAGGAAACCACGGCGGCAAGGGCAGCGAAGCCCATAAGGCGACAGTCGTAGGCGATACGGTCGGCGACCCGTTCAAAGACACCTCCGGTCCCAGCCTCAACATCCTGATCAAGCTGATGAGCATGGTAGCGATCGTCATGGCAGGATTGACAGTAGCCTGGAGTTTGTTCTGATCGGGTGATAGGTGATAGGTGAAAAGGCCTTTTTGTAAAACTTTTCTGAGTTTGAATTAAAAAACGTCACCTTAAAGGCGGCGTTTTTTAATTCATTTTTCCTAAACTTTTACAGAAACGGGGGTTTACCTATCACCTATCACCATAAATCACTGATAATCAATAATAGCATTTCTTAATACACCTTTTTTATTTATCCCACGCGATGAAATGTTTGAATCTTCATTTACGCCCTCATTCGAAAGGACAGACACCCCAAAAAGGCTACCGTAAAGCTATGCTTTATGAAGGCTAAAGCTATGGGTTACGCAACCTAATGCATAGCTTTAGAGAAGCTGGTGCATTGCCGAACGGGATGCGCCGGGACAAATCGTTTCCTACTCATCTATTTTTAACTACCGGATGAAAGCATTCATGGAGAATTGCATGTATCTTTGCAGCCGGTATAACATAAAAACAATCTGTATGTCAATCTCACGCTTCAATGCAGTGGAGAAAGCATCCAACCGAAAGGCAGTGGAAGCCATTACTCCCAATCAGAAAGTATCCGAATATTATGGTGAGAACGTCTTCAACCGGAAGGCAATGCAAAAGTATCTCTCCAAGGAAACCTACAAAGCCCTGACCCATGCCATCGACAACGGAACCCCTATCGACCGCGAAATAGCCAATCATGTGGCTGCCGGCATGCGCATGTGGGCACTGGAAAAAGGAGTCACACATTACACACACTGGTTCCAGCCTCTTACCGACGGGACAGCCGAAAAGCACGACGCATTCGTCGAACATGACGGCGGCGGCGGCATGATCGAAGAATTCAGCGGCAAGCTGCTCGCACAACAGGAGCCGGACGCATCCAGCTTCCCCAACGGCGGATTGCGCAACACGTTCGAAGCCCGCGGCTATTCGGCCTGGGACCCCTCCTCACCTGCGTTTATCGTAGACGACACCTTGTGTATCCCGACCGTATTCATCGCCTATACCGGTGAAGCGCTGGACTACAAGACCCCGCTGATCCGCTCCATCGAAGCCTTGAACAAGGCAGCCAAAGATGTCTGCCATTATTTCAACGAAGACGTCAATAAAGTCATCACCTATTTAGGCTGGGAACAGGAGTATTTCTTGGTAGACGAAGACCTCTATTCCGCCCGTCCCGACCTGTCGCTGACGGAACGTACTCTCTTAGGACACGAAAGCGCGAAGAACCAGCAATTGGACGACCACTATTTCGGAGCCATTCCCTCCCGTGTACAGGAGTTTATGAAAGACCTGGAAACAGAATGCTACAAGTTGGGCATCCCGGTCAAGACACGCCATAACGAGGTTGCCCCGAACCAGTTCGAGCTAGCGCCTATTTACGAGGAATGCAACCTCGCCAACGACCATAACCAGTTGTTGATGTCGGTGATGAAACGTGTTTCCCGCCGCCACAACTTCCGCGTGCTGCTCCACGAAAAGCCTTTTATGGGTGTGAACGGTTCGGGCAAGCACTGCAACTGGTCGATGGGAACCGATACGGGCATCAACCTCTTCTCTCCGGGAAAGGACCGGGAAGACAACCTGCGTTTCATCACATTCGTGGTCAACTCGCTGATGGCCGTTTATAAATACAACGCCTTGCTGAAAGCCAGTATCGCTTCGGCTACCAACGCGCACCGCCTGGGCGCCAACGAAGCGCCTCCCGCCATCATCTCATCCTTCTTAGGAACACAGATCACCGAAATTCTGGACAAGTTCGAGAACTGTTCCATCGAAGACGCTATCGAGGTGGACGACAAGAAACGCCTGCATCTCGGCTTCGGACAGATCCCTGAACTGCTGTTAGACAATACGGACCGTAACCGCACCTCTCCTTTTGCTTTCACCGGAAACCGTTTCGAATTCCGTGCATTGGGATCGTCGGCCAACTGCGGTTCAGCGATGTTGGCACTGAACTCTGCCGTAGCCTACCAGCTCCGCCAGTTCAAACAGGATGTCGAAGCCTTGCGTGCCGAAGGTAAGAGCAAGGAGGCCGCCATCTTCGAAGTGCTGAAAGCCTATATCAAGGAATCCAAACCGATCCGTTTCGACGGGAACGGCTACGGCGACGAATGGAAGGAAGAAGCTGCCCGCCGCGGCCTGGATTGCGAAAACAGCGTTCCGTTACAATACGATGCTTACCTGAAACCGGAAGTTATCCGGATGTTCAAGGAAACGGGTGTACTGAGCGAAAAGGAATTGGAAGCCCGCAACGAAGTGAAATGGGAAATCTATATCAAAAAGGTACAGATCGAAGCTCGTGTCCTTGGCGACCTATCGCTCAACCATATCATCCCGGTTGCCGTCCGCTACCAGTCATTGCTATTGGACAACATCGCCAAACTGAAAGAGACTTTCGGCGGATATCCGGAATATGACGATATGTCGGAAGAGCCCCGACGCCTGGTTCGCAAGATTGCCGGACATATCTGTTCCGTCACTCGCATGGTGGACGAAATGGTGGAAGCCCGCAAAAAAGCAAACCGTATCACGGATTTGCGTACCAAAGCGATCGCTTACCATGATACCGTCGCTCCCTATCTGGACGAAATCCGTAGCCACATCGACGACCTGGAGCTGATGGTCGATAACCAGATGTGGCCGTTGCCGAAATATAGGGAACTGTTGTTCATCCGTTAATTTACATTAATCATTTAATTATTATATAAGTATGAATAGTTCGTATCTACGAATTATTCATACTTTTGTTTTTATAATCACTTAAATCTACGTGAATATGAAAACAAAAGCATTCCTTCCCGCTATCGTTTTCCTTCTGGCAAGCCTTGCAAGTTGTAATTCCTCCGTTCCGAAATCGTTGGTAACTAATGACGGCAGTGTCAGGATAATCGAAAACCCGGACGGCCCGCTTTACATCTGCGACCTGAAAGCGGCAGGCGATACGATTGATATCCCACTTAGCGAACTGGTCGAAGATTGCCGGATCGTGCGTTTTGAAACCTCCGACGAGGCCCTGTTCAAGGCCTGGTGGATCGAGGTGAGCGATAACTACATTTGCGTACGGCAGCAATCCAACGTGGTCAAGCTATACGACAAGGACGGAAAATTCCTCTGCAACATAGGTGCAATGGGAAACGGACCGGGCGAGTATCCGGTGACTATCTACGACGGGAGTATCGACGAACGAGGCGGCCATATATTCCTCTCTCTCTTTTATGGGAAGAAAATCATGATGTACGGCCTTGACGGGAAATGGATAAAAGATATCAATCTTCCCGGACAAATCAACAAACCGAAAATCGAGGTCAATGCCGACGGTACGCTCTCGGTCGTACACATGCCTTTTGAAGAAGGGACGCCGATCGCTTTCCGGATGGACACGGACGGGAACATCCTATCACAGATACCGGCACTCGACTATATGTTGGCAGGAAATTTCGACAATGAGATATTTTCCTACCGGAATACCGGGACATTCGACTTCTTTTATACCGGCATCGACACGACTTTCACATACGATACGGAAGCAAACAAGCTGATCCCCCGTTTCACGATGAACTTCCCCGGTTTTGCTCAAAAACCTATCCATATCTACACGGAACTGCCCAATCATATCCTCATCCACTACTACACTTGGGATAAAGGCCGGTTCACACCCGGAGGAGACATACTGGTAGATAAGATGAAAATGTCATCTTCCCAATATCACCTGGTCAACGACTTCTACGGGAATCTCCCGATTCCCAATCCGAACAACCACTTCAACAAGGGCAGATTCATTTTCAATGTCGAACCGGCTGCACTTCAGGAAATGATCGAAGCCCATCTCGCCTCCGGCAAATGTCCTCCCGAAGCGAAAGCCCAACTGAAAGAATTGGCCACTACGCTCCATGAGAACGACAATAACCTGATGTTTGTGGGAAAGCTGAAGAGGTAAAAAGAAGTCTGTTGATTAACGGCAAACTTTTATCCGGGAAGTCCGGGTAATACCGTTCTCATTATAGGCATCTATCGTAAAGTAATAAGCAACCCCTTTATTCAGACTTCCGATTTCCAATGTATTTTCTCCCATCACCTGGAAATTATTATACAACTTGTCTCCGGCTATTCCGTAGCGGACAATATACCCCTAAGCATCCGGAACAGCCTCCCAACAAAGACGCGCCTTGCACGGATCGGCCTCATCCCTTTCCACCGTGTTTGATTAGCCCCGTATTCATCGAAATTCACCTGAATAGCATGGATAGACGAAAGCCGTTGCAAATCTACTTGTGCCCACTCCATGTCACGGTTCGATTGGGCGACCCAAGCTGTACGGGCGTCCTCATCCACTATATTTTCTGCCGGATAACCTTCCAGCGAAGAAGATACGCTCACTTTTTTCCATACGAAAGCAACATCCACCCGGGTTGATATTCACCGGCGATCTGTTCCTTTCCTCCGGGCAGGAACATCGGGTAATCTCCTAAATAGGTGTTCGTAAACAAATAGCCGTCTTTATCAAAGCCGGACGGATAGAAAGAGACCCTGCGTTCAAACATATGCCGGACGGAAATTGAATTGGTCGCGGCTTTCCAATAGTTCTCACTACCGGCCGTAAAGATACAACCATGTCCCGCCCCTCCGATAAAACCGGTCGGTTTATAAGAAACCGGACTGTTCTCCATATAGGTAAAAGGCCCGGTGGGAGAAGTACCGACATACACGCCATCAGCATAGGATTTCCATTCCGTTCCGGGAGCGGCATATTGCAAATAATATTTCCCCTGATGAGCAGTCATCCAGGCCCCTTCGATATAAGGGCGACGGGAAAGCTCGTTCAACTCGCCTGTCCGTTCCCATCCATGATTTTCCTTATCGCTATTAAAACAGGCGACTACCTCTGTTTTAGCTTCCAATGTATTCAAGTCCAATACCTGCATATAAATAGGATCGACAGGGGAACAACCATAATACATATAAAGATTATCTCCTTCCACATAAAAAGCCGGATCCCAATAAGACCAGATTTCTTTCACCGGTTCCCATTCTCCCTTTTCAGGGGCGGAGGAACGATACAACATTCCTTTGCCATGTGTGGAACCAACATAATAAAGGAAGTTATCATGAACAAAAAGTCCCGGCGCATAATCTTCGATCGGCAATACGGAGTCAGTTATAAACACATGCTTCCAATCTGTAAAATCGTCCGAACACCAGTATCCGGATGATTTGGAAGCAAACAAATAATACTTGTCCTTATAAGATACGACAACCGGATCGGCCGCTTCTCTAATCCCCTCTCCCCCATCTATTTTCATAAACCGGTAATCTATATTCACCGGATTACAAAAAGTTTTCGGAGTGGCAGCAACCCGAGCTTTGATCGGGGCAGATTCGCCACAACTCATGAAAAATGGCAGTACTGCCAATGATAATAACAACTGCTTCATTTGTTACTAATGGTTCTTCTTAATAAATAATTTTCACGTTTTTCCTGGCCTTCCAGCCGGTGCAGCACCCAACTATCGCCATCTCCCAATGCTTCCAGCCTCCAGTTATAAGCAGGATTCCGGAGCATCTTCCGGATGTGACGGGGGAAGGCGTTCGATGTTGATGGAATTGGCGCTGGAAAGCATGGCCTTCCCAGATAAGGCGTTGGCGGCACGGGCGTCCTCCCAGGTGCGGATAGCCTGGAAAATGCGGTCCTTCTGCGGACAACTTTCCACATCTTGCTGGTTCACCTTCAAATAATAAGTCGCTCCATACCCGACAGCGATCGCTTCGACATGTTCGTATTGCTCGACGGTAGAGGTATCCTTGATCGCGAAGTTAGCACCGAAAGAAACAGGGAAGAAGTTGGAATAGGTCACATCGCGTAAGTCTTTCCCCTGACTCGTCGCACTTCCCCATTCACGGGTATCGACATCATACAAGTTACGTCCGCCACCAACATTCCACACGCTCTGGTAATGCCAGGAGCCTTCTGACAGCGTCGCCCCGGACACACGGATGTAAGGGACACCGATTTCTTTTGCCCGTTCGAACATCCGGCGGAAGAAACGTTTTGTCGAATAATAGCCATGCCCGTTATTAAAAAGAAATTCCTGCCCGTCAAAATCATAATGGGCGATGTTGTTGATCCGGCACACATCGGCATAATATTCGGCAATCTTATCCTGAAGAGCCAGGTTCGGGATAAGACCGTCATAACCGTAGTTCACCGTAACCTGCAATTTATAAATTGGGTCGTTCTTCTGATGAGCGGTCGGATAAGTTCCCCAATATCCACGTTTCACATTTTGCAAAGTATAAGGAGCGGAAGACGAAACGCCCTTATAATGGATCAATTCTTTTCCGATCTTAATCATATTCAGATTCTCGCAATGCCCTTCCCAACTGGCTATTTCATCAAGATACTTCGGATCATCCACCGTGATAACGGTATCGGCAGCCGTCAGGTCGTTCATCAGGATGCGTTTCTGTTGATAGCAAAGGCTGTCGCTCGGCACAGGACTCGCATCCAACGTACCGGGAGCCAGTGAGTTGGTGATATTCACCCGTCCTAACAGGATTCCTTTTTCATTCGCCAGCGTCCCGAATTCCTTATGAGACTTGTTTCCGTCATGAAAACGGAACGGTTTGTTTTCAAATCCTTTGCCGTCCAAATATCCCTCATTTCCTCTGTCCGGGCGTAGAAATCCCTGGTCATAAGCGTAGATAGACTTGAAACCCAAACGGGAAGCATACGAAACAATGCTATCGTATTGGTTACCGCTTGTCATCAGGTCCGGCACATAGGCGGAAGGATCTTTGATCCACTTGCCGTTGACCGTCGGATAAGGCAAGCCCTCCGACAAGATGATATTCTGAATGACATCCAACAACGCCGTACTGTCCGGGCTTCCCCACAAAGCGATCGAAGAACCGATAAAGTCGACACCCGGCACAGGTTCCGTCTCTATATGGTTCGGCGTATTGGCCACCATATTGGGAATCAGGGAATAATAGACTTCCTTCGATTCCGTACGGTTCCGGGAATGATAGTTCAGAAAGATACGTCCCTTCTCATCAACCGAAGCGGCATTGCCGTACATAATGCGATAATAAGGTTCTTTGTTGGCGTAGAACGCCACGTCACTGACGCCATCTCCTCCGAGTGTGAAGACCTGCCCCTCATGCAGATGTTCGGGCAACGGGTATTGCTTTGCATCCGGGGTGTGGATAATATACAGGAAAGGAGCGGCATCCCCTTCGATATCGGCTGTTCCTCCCAACGTATTGTCATCCAGCGCCAGGACCCCGATACTGTAATTCACGGCATCGCTGGTATCGCGGGCCACACCTATTATTTCACCTAACAGGTTGTTGATGTTCGTATAATAGTCCCCCCACTGCACACAGTCCACACCGTTACGAGGTTCGAGGCTTATCAGTGTCAACTTCAGATATTTGTCATGAGGAACCAAAACGATTTCCGCAACCGAACCGTTCGGATAACTGAGCGTCAGAACATTGTTCTTTTTGTCATAATCAGCCTGCTGTGGATAGTGGTACATCTTTTTTCCGCTATCATACAAGGACAACAACGGAGAGGGCCGGTCTTCCGGGCTGAACTCACGGGCGGGAAAGACTGTGACGTTTTTCATACTTGTGATATATCCCTTCCGATCAATATCGACACTCAGATAATCAGTCCGGAAATTCCAGGAACGATCAGCCGTACAACCATAGATCGCAAAAAACGAGACAAGGCACACTATATATATCTTTTTCATATAATCTATTCTGTTCTTATCATATATCTTTCAGTTTATACAGAACGGTTTTACCGGCCTTCACCGTCACCTTCCTGTTCCATTTCAAAAAGGCGTTGTCCCCTAAAGGAAGAGACGCCTTTTCCGCATCTTCAGCCAGAACCGTGACTGTAGCATCGTAGGCGGTCGGATTCGTGATTTGCAGGCAAATTGATTTACCCCCCTGTTTCACGACTTTTGCCTGCACAGGATCAAATACATATAAAGATTTCCGATCCGTTCGCAAATAAATACCCGGAATCTCCAAAGCCATCAGAGCACCACTCGTCTCGTTCCATCCGGTATTCCAACCATCCGCCCGGCTTCCCCTATGGTCAGCATCGCAATAAGTCAGCCGTTCCGATATTTTGCCATCCGGTTGAATCCCTTCAGCATGAGCATGGATAATATCGCGCAGCAGTTCTGCATATAAAGTATCGCCCGTAGCCCGGTAAAGCTTAAACAAAGCATCGCCGGACTGTGTGCAAAATCCCGGAGCACCATGCTTATTCTGCGTGCTGGCCCATACAGCTCCGGTTAATTTCGCTCCTAATCTGGCTAATGGGGTTTCTTTAGGCAAACGGTAAGGAAAAGAAACCGTCCAAGTTGCGCATAAGTTCGCCAGGTCGGCAGACTGTTCCAGATAAAGCTTCTCTCCTGTCACTTCATATAACGTCATCAGAGAGGTCATAAGCGCAGCGGCTGTCTCCGAATCCGAGTTTTGCAGAATATCTCCACAACCTCCGGAAGTAAAACCAACCAAAGCAAAACTGTCATAATAAACTTTGGCCGCCTCGCGGGCGATCGAAAGATAAGCGGGCTCCCGATAATAGACCGAAGCCAAAGCCATGCCTCCAACGGCCATTGCCCCTCCTGTCGTATTGTAAGCAGCAACCTCCCCGGTTTCCACATTCACATAATTACCCCATGTCCCGTAATTCCGCCAAGTCGACTTAAAAGCATCTGCCAATTTCCGCCCATCCGATTCCCAAGCAGACGAAATTTCGCTACCTTTACCCAGTTTCTTCAATAAATCAAATTTCTTGACCATCCAATAAAGGACATCCGCGTTCCGGCGGGTCAACCCGATCTGTGGAATATGCGCACAGGCATCCCGACGGACCACTTCTTTATCAGCACGTACGACATCGTAGTAATAGCCACTTTTTCCTTTTGCAGAGGGAAGTGCAAAATCAAACGTGCTTTTGACTTTCTGCAAACGTCCCGCATCTCCTATCGCCAACATCGGATAAGTATTGATCAGGCCTCCTATCCAGCCATAAGACATCCAATCGGCATTTTCCGGACGGTAAAAGGAGCTGCTGGCGATTCAGAAAGAGGTACTGGGAGGGAAGTTCTGATGGCACAGAAATTTGTCCTGGCCACCCACAATCCCGGCAAGCTCCGGGAAATGGCGGATATCCTCTCCAGTATTATACCATTTACGTACTTGCATGAAACGATTCAGCAAAGTCGGAACATCAGAACAATAAAAGTCCAATTTTGTCACCTTCAAGACAATCCGGTCGCCTTTTGCAACAGAAAATCCCCGATCAAGACTCTCACCGAAACCGATAAACTCCGGTTTTCTCGAGCGAACACAGGGAGCACTGATAATAAAAGAAGCTCTCTGCCGATCCGGAGTTTCTGCAACAATCAGCCCGTGATCCAACACTTCACCGTTCCGCTCAATTCCCTGTTCAGTCAGCAAGATCGTTCCGTTGTCCCCCTTCCGGTCCAGCCACACGATTGCCGGCGTAGCCGCATTGCATACGCTCAATTCTAACAAAGAAGGAGTGCCAAAATCCGGAGACAATTGTGGGATCGGATTGGAAGTCAAAGCCAAATCTGCCCGATAATAGTCCGTACTATCCAAACCCGTTGCATATTTTCGGTTGACAATACGCTGGCGGTTCCCATTATAGACCGAAGCAGGAATCATCACATAATTATCACTACTCCAATCATTTTCATCGGCTCTTTTCTTCCTTTACCTGCTTTTTCTGAAATGGAGTAAAGGAGTGGCAACATCCCTAGTTAATAAAAACTGGATTTTTACTATGAGAACGGCGGCTATGAGATAGAAATTGCATATACTGGCGAATAAAAGA
>OLSX01003447.1_pt1 | contig 12846 bp, 15 predicted proteins | sample 1673141 | NCBI WGS metagenome assembly OLSX01 (sample SAMEA3136759, study PRJEB25190) | human gut metagenome | biome: human gut; feature: human-associated habitat; material: faeces | place: Austria | collected 2013
ACTTTCTTCTTAATTCTTTTCGCCTTTTTGTGTCCAGATTATTGACTATGGTCCATATCTTCAATCCAGTAAAGTGATTCGATGAGAGTTCTCGGATTCTGGAGCAGTACAGGTATCTGAAGTAAACCGGTTAATGCTGTTTCAGCTTCATTTGAAAATGAGAAACAATAGTCAAGCACGCCTGCAAGTTGACTTGTCATGTAAAGTGGTACAAAATCTTTCATGGGAAATCCCATAGCGGCTGCTTCCATGAAAAGATTGCCCTGTTTGTGACAATAAATTTGATCCTTAGTTGTAAACAAACGCTGTGCATTCAGTACCTTTTTGTTTTGGGGTGCAGCTCTTTCCAACCACATCATACGCTTGACATTGGCGGAAAGGGGTCTGCTTTTTGAGGGGTCTCTGGACATCATTCTCCCTCCTTCTTGGGCACTTCAATAACATCTCCTATGTATGTTGGCTTATCTTGCATCAGATCCGGCGGATTTTCCTTAATATCACGCAACAGACTGTCTATGACCTTAGTATCAATCCTGTGTGATGTATCTAGCGGACGAGCCGGTGCTAGCCATTCTTCCCATGTTCCAATACCATCAATGCTGCGGAATGCGGAGGTATGTTTAAATGCAGGAATACCGAAAATTTTCTTTCTGATTTCCAGTTCTCTTTGTACCTGTTCTGCAATTTTCATAAGCTCTTGTGGTTCATCGTCTTCCTCGGGCGGATAATAGAAGCTCTTTGCGTTCTCATTCTGTTCTTCAGCAATTTCTTGATGCTTTCTTGCAATCATGATTTCATCCTTCTTATTGACAGCCCTGCCGATATAATTATCAAGATCAAAAATCAGAATATCCTGTGCCGTATCATTCGGAATAGAAATCGTCATGATCTGGCATGGAATCCTGTAGGTGTACTCCCTATCCCACCCCATGCTTTCATAGATAATCCTACACAAGGAGCTTGCACCTTTGGATTTTCCATCCCATTCAATTGCATTGGGATGACTGCTTTCACAGGGCCTGACAACGATCATACGCTCCACAGGATTGAACAGCAATTCTGCATAATCAGTTTTCATCTTTGCAGTACAGCTTGGATTAAAGGAAATCTCTCTGTGACCGATTCTGACAACAGGTTCATGAATTCGACTGAACATATCACCACTGACCACCTGAAAGGTTTTGATGACATCAGAATTATCCTGAAATTCCGTTTCGCTTTGACTGCCTCCATTCAGTTCATCTTTGATTTTCTGTTCTGCTTCTGTTAGTTCACGGGCAATCTGTGAAATACCATGATCATCAATCATACACCCGATGCGATGACCGCTGTCGGGTAGATACTCATTTTCCAGATCTGCTTTCAGTTCTTCATCCAGAAGCCCCATTGCAATTTGTGACGCTCTGTAATAATCTTCGGAATCAAATCCTGCCCAGGAACGGTTCATGGAAATAAATCCTGCAAGGATACCCTTGTCAATAATCCGCATGGGCAGATAAGAGCCTTCATGTCCGTATCTGCGGCTGTTCAGAATACGCTGAGCAGCATTCCAGACTGCACGTGTAACAATAGCATCATGGTGATCAGGCTGGTAGTACTTACCCCGATTTTTTCTGGATTTATGATCTTTAAAATTCGGAGTATAGGTTTTTCTGGCAAGCACGTCACCGCAATATCGTTCATTACGCATGATATTCAGAACACCGCTGCTTGTCCAATCGGTATTCAGCGTACCGTCTTTTTTTCTGCCTCCCGTGGGGATTTGTAGTTCTGTCAGTACGCTGGCAATTTCTTCGGTAGTACTTCCGTTCAAAAGAGCGGCATACATCCACTTTACAATCTGTGCTTGCTGTTTGTTGATCTGCAGTATTTTTCGCTTTCCGCCATAAGTGTCAGGAATTTCAATTTTGTCATACCCGAACAAGGAGGGAGTTAAAAACCTGCCCCTACTGAATCTCCATTCCAGCGATAGCAGCATGGCTTCACTTTTCATGTGGCTTTCTTCTTCTGCTACCATAGCAAGCACAAAGAGGATGATTCCACTTGTCTGCAAACCCGTATCCAGATTTTCTTGTTCAAAAAATACTCTGACCGGAGGTTCTAGATTCTTCAGTTCTTCGATATAACCGATACAATCAAGCAGATTTCGTGCAAAACGGGACACCGCCTTTGTAATGATCATATCGATTTTACCAGCCCGTGCATCTTCGATCAGTTTCAGAAATCCCGGACGATGAGCAGTATTCGTGCCGGAGAATCCATTATCCACGTAGGTTCCTGCGTATTTCCAATCAGGATTGGACTTGATCTTCTCCTTGTACTGACGCATTTGCAGTTCAATTGAAATTGCCTGATCAATATCATCCGTAGAAACACGGCAGTATGCCGCCACACGGAGTGATTTTTGATTTTCAGTTTGCTCTGCAGCGGCGGAAATTTTTCGGATCTTACTTCCGTCCAGCTCGTCGATCTGCCTGACCAATGCAGCCTTTTGCTTCTGTCGCTCCGATTCAAAGCTTGAGCCTGCCGGAATTGTACTCGGCCTGGATGCACGTTCCTCGGCATGTCTTCTGACGTCATCCATCGGTTTCACCTCTCAAGAATGAAAAGTAGTATGAACTATAAATCAAATACATCGCCTCTCAATATAACTTATTTTCGGACTTTTCTTGCCCATGACCATATTACCATGGTACATGAAATCTATCAACCTCCAGCTGAATGTAGGGTGGGAGAAAATTTTCAGGCATACTATTGGGGCAATATTGTCGAAAGTGACAAATTAGCGAATTTTTTTCATCCAGTCGAGATTACTTTCAAATGCAAATTCGTAGGGATCAAGCTCCAGCACTGCACAGATACGAAGTCCCAGCATCATACTGGAATTGGAAAGCTTACGGTCACCGTATTCAAATTTTTGATACTGCTGAATCTGGATGCCAGCATTTATTGCAACATCCATTTGCGATAATCCCAGCTCTTTTCGTCTTTGTTTTAGGATTTTTGCTTCTCTGTCCATATCACTACCTCCAAATGCAGTTATTATACGATTATACCGTCACCTGGGGACAATATCAATTCATCATACCGGACAAAGATTTCATCGGAATTTTGTCACTTTCATCCACTTGCAACCAGTCAGAAGCTATGGTAACATATTACCAACTACTTGATAAGGGGCGATGGTATGACCCAGGTCATTGACATAGAAAAGACAGGAAAACATCTGAGAGAATTGTGCAGACAGTATGGTATCACAATAACCGATATTCAGAACGCATTATATCTGAAATGTCCGCAGTCGATTTACCGCTGGTTCAAGGGAGAGTCACTTCCAACGGTGAATCACCTAATCGTTCTGGCGTATATGATGCGACTTCCTGTGGAGGAATTGATTGTTCTGAAAGAAGAGTCTGCGGCAGAAGAGCATATTGCCGATATGATACAATGGATGGGTGAAAAAGCAGTGAATTCTGATTTGTTGCGGAAAACTTATTGGAAAGTGCTGGGTGTTCTGATTCTGAATCGTGATTGAAGCAATACTTCAAAAAAACAGCGGCATATTTTACAGGAAACAGCTCTGTACCATATGCCACTTTAATATTTTGGCTGAAATTCGGACTTTGCAAAATGAAACACGATTGAACTAACTGGCAAGTGACAAACCATAGAAAATATGGTATAATAGAGATACTGAAAAATGACCAGGAGGTGCAAACATGGTATACATCACAGGAGACATTCACGGTGATATTGCGCCGATTTACGCATTATGGGAGAAGTTCCATCCCACAAAGAATGACATTATCATCATTCTGGGGGATGCAGGTATCAACTATACAGGACGGTTGCGGGACAGGATTCTGAAAGAGGATCTGTCTGCACTGAAATCCACATTCTTCTGCATTCATGGTAATCACGAAAGCCGTCCGCAGCACATTGCCTCCTATAGAGAAAAGAAATGGAAAGGCGGAAGAGTGCTGTATGAGGAGGACTTTCCGAGTATCTTTTTCCCGGTGGATGGAGATATTTTTGAAATCGAAGAAAAACAGTGCCTTGTGATTGGCGGTGCATACAGCGTGGATAAGATTTATAGGCTTCGCAATGGCTGGAACTGGTGGCCGGACGAGCAGCCGACACCCACTATTAAGGCGTATGTTGAAGAACAGATCAAGGAAAAGAAAGTTGATGTTGTCTTTTCTCACACCTGCCCATTCAAGTATATACTAACTGAGTGTCTCCTCCCTGAAATCGATCAGTCCAGCGTGGATAACAGTACGGAGCAGTGGTTGGATACCATTGAGGAAATGCTTGATTATGAAGCATGGTATATGGGACATTGGCATATTGACAAGCGAATAGATAAAATGCACTTTTTGTTCCATGGGGTAGAGGTGCTGAGGACTGACTGTGAAAATAAAAATGAAAGTTGAAATGCCATTAGAGGATAAAGAGCGGCTTTTGAAAATACTGGATAGTCTTCATTTGTCTGTGGATGAGGTAGTAGAGCAGTTTTTGCGATAGATTGTAGATTATCCGGATGAAACAGTTTTGAGGCTCAGAGGTAGAACGGAGGAACACTTATGAAATTACCGAACATAAACACAATCACACAACAAGAATTCTGCGACCACATTGAAGATGATGATTTTTTGCTGAAATACGGAAATCCTGTGGCTATCCTGACCGACAACGGCTCCGTTTTGATTTGTATGGCAATTGAGTATTATGAGCGGATGACAGGGGAGAAGGTGGAGACCCCGGAAGAGGTTATTGCAAAAGCAGAATGTCAGCCATTGTCAGAAGTGTATTCGCAAAAATAAAGAAAGATTCTCTTGGCATGAATCAAGAAAATAACACAGAGACTTAGCATGAGTGCTTTTATTTTGAAATGTGTTGTGAGAGGAGAAAACACCAATGAAAGTGATATTTTTAGACATTGACGGTGTCCTGAAGGAAGAGGATTATAGAGCTGAATTCAAGGATGAATGTTTTCGCAGATTAAAAGAAATTGTGGACGCAACTGGTGCAGAGATCATCCTTTCTTCATCATGGAGAATTCACTACTGGAAATTTGTGGAGAACGGTTATGAGACTAAAAATGAGGAAATTCTGAAGCTTCACAATCATTTTGAGAAGTATGGATTGAAGGTTTCCGGCAGAACAGATTATACGATGCGTTCAGGACCTTCGAGCCGCCCTGATGAGATTCGCAGGTGGATTGCGGATAAGGAAGATCTGGAAAACTTCTGCATTATCGATGACGATGACTTTTATCGCTGGAACTGGCTGTCGCAGTTTCTTGTAGTTACGAGAATTCGCACAAAAGATGAAAACGGATATGATCATTGGCAGCGGACTCTCTCTGATGCAGATGTTGACAGGGCGATTGCCATATTGAACCGAGATAATAAAGCGGTGATTGAGGAGCAGTTTTAAGTGGTAATACTATGAGATTATGGACGATTCAAACAGTGGAAGGATATCAACGGTTGATGCAGACTGGTTTGCTTCGGGCAGATGCAAAGCATATCTGTGATGACAGCTTTGCCAACGCATATAACTGGATGGTCAGTGAAATGGAAAAACGGATAGGCAGTCCTCCGGATGGTGCGCAATATCCCGTCTGGGCATGGTATCAGATGGACGGAAAGCGTAAAAAGCCTGATCTCCGATGCGGCGGATATGCACCACGTGGCACACCGCTTGTACTGCTGACAATTGATATTGATGAAAGAGACGTTGTTCTGTCGGATTTTGATAACTGGCATTCTGTTCTGAATTATTTTTATCTTGCATTAAATGAAGAAGATGACAATCGTTTTCATGAGATGTATGAAAGGGAAGGGTTCACCATACATGATTTGCAGAGATCTGATCTTGTAAGTCCTTGTCTTGAGGAATGCAGAAAACAAATTGAACAGAGCTGGCAGCGGATTTTTGACTTGAATAGAAATGAAACAGGTTGGGATACATCACTTGATAGAAAATCAATTCAAGCAACATTCTGGGAACTAAAAGCTGAACAGATATTAAAAGCAGAGCATTTCATTGCGAAATGACCATACGAGCTTCTCTTGGCTCTGAACAAGAAATTTAACCAATATGGTCAGGAATATTTTGTTGCTCCTGACCAATTTTGAAATATCCCTTGACTTTTCCAGAAAAATGGTGATAATGGTAGTACCACTACAGAAAAGAGGTACTACAGATGAACGTGTTCGATTCCGAAATATCATATAGAGTTGCAAAGCATACGCTTCTGATTCTGCTGGGATTGAGGTTGCTTAACAAAGAACAGGCAGTGATTGTTCAGATGCAGCTGCTTGAAAAGTATGATCCTCCGTTTCGTTCCATTGAAGAAATAGGTGACCTTGATGAAGCGGATTGAAAAGATTCCTGCATCAAATATTGAGCAGGTGCAGGAAAGGTCAATGAAGCGCGTAGCCATTTATGCCCGTGTTTCCACAATGTATGATGCACAGAATAACAGCTACGAGGCACAGGTTTCTTATTTTATGGATTATATCCGACTCCATGAGAACTGGCAACTTGTCGGAATATATGCAGACAGGGGAATCAGTGGAACCCGAGCAAAGAATCGACCGGAGTTCTTGAAAATGATCGAGGACTGCTATTCCGGTTCGATAGATTTAATCGTCACGAAATCGGTCAGCCGTTTTGCAAGAAATACGGTAGATACTTTGAATATCCTGCGTGAACTGAAAACCAGAGATATGGTGTGTTCTTTCAGTGTGAAAATATTCTGTCTACGGACGCAAACGGAGAATTTCTGCTTACACTCCTGGCTAGCTTTGCACAGGAGGAATCCCGTTCCATTTCAGAAAATGTAAATTGGAGTATCCGGAAACAGTTTGAAAAGGGTGAATATAGCGTGCCATATGCACAATTTCTGGGATATAACAAGGGAATACTGATAGATCAGGAACAGGCAGTTATTGTTCGCTTTATCTATCGTTCTTTTTGCAGGGATACGCAACTAGTACGATCCGGAATTTACTTGTAAATGCAGGTGTTCCAACGCCTGCAGGGAAAAAGAAGTGGTATTCTACTGTGGTTGAGAGTATTCTGCGAAATGAAAAATACAAGGGCGACGCACTACTGCAGAAAACATATAGGATTTTATAACGCATAAAAAGTGTCCGAATGATGGAAAACTTCCCAAGTACTACATCCACAATGATCATGAAGCGATTATTGCACCGTTTGCGCATGACCTTGTGCAGCAACGTCTCAAAAAGTCACTATATTCCAGAAAACTGATGTTGAGCGATAAGATCATTTGCACACGCTGCAGCGAACATTATGCTCGTCTTGTCTGGCATTCTACTTCTTATGCGGATTATGTCTGGAAGTGTGTAAGTTTCCGAAGAAAGGGTGGTTATTGCAGAAACACACATATTTATGAGGATTCGCTGTATAAGGCAATAGGGAAGGCTTGGATTTATCTTTTGGAAACCCATGTGGATGCTGTGAAGGAGTGCATGGGGATTGTCGGAGAGGTGGCAGAAACGCCCATTTCAGCCAAGGAATTGTACACTGCAGCAAAGGAAAATGCAATGACCGATTTATCAGATTTTTCATTGCTATGCTCACGGATCATGATTTGTCCGTCAAGGCAGATTGAGTTTCAATTTATCAATGGTGATCATTTCGTTTGTGTGATTCCGGAGCATACGACTTCAAATCCGTATAGAGATACAAAATGAAACAGGGTATGATCTGAATTATGTTTTGTTCCAAGAAAGCACTTACTTTCAGCTCTCCTACTTGCTTTTCCACTGGTATTGTGGTATACTATACATAGATAGAAATGCGTGAAATAAGGAGGCGAAGTATGTCACAGGAACATGACTGGCAATACGATTTAGATGAATATATCCGTCAGGGTGAGCCTGACCGTTCCGAAAAAAGTGCTGCCTGGCAGACTGCGATCGGCTTACAGGATGTTGATGGCCTCCGTACCTCGGATTATCTGCTTGAAACTGCCAAGGAACATATCGAGGGCAAGATTGATATCGCCACAGCACAGAAGCGAATCTATAGCTATTATGAGCAGCGGGATACTCGTATGACAGTAGAAGAGGACACGAAAGAAGCAGATATTGTTTCTGTCCGTATTGCTGAATTGCTTGCAGAGAAGACTTTCCAGTTTTCTCCGGCAGAGTTGCAGTCCATTCACCGCCGATTGTTCACAGGTGTGTTCAAGTCAGCGGGACAATTCCGAAGCTATAACATTTCCAAGAAGGAATGGGTATTGAATGGCAAATCCGTTTTCTACGCAGGCTTTGACAGTATTCGTGATACGCTCAATTATGATTTTGGGCAGGAAAAAGAATTCTCTTATGCAAAGCTGAATGCTGCACAGGCAATCAAGCACATTGCAAAGTTCATTTCAGGCATCTGGCAGATTCATCCGTTCTGTGAGGGGAATACCCGAACAACGGCTGTGTTCATGATAAAGTATCTGCAAACCTTCGGTTTCCATGTGAGCAATCAGGTTTTCGCCGAGAACTCATGGTACTTCCGCAATGCGCTTGTAAGGGCAAACTTCAATGATCTGCAAAATGATGTTCATTCCACAACAGTCTTTCTTGAGGAGTTTATGGAGAACCTGCTGACAGGGACACAGCATGATCTGAAAAACAGATATATGCACATCGACTACTCAGAGATTACCCAAAGTGCAAATTCAGAGATTTCAAAGTGCAAAAATTGCACTTTGGAGGAATTGGCAATCCTTCGTGAGATTTCCAATGATCCGTCTATTACGCAGAAAGCACTCGCAGAAGCAATCGGAAAATCCGAACGCACTGTGAAATCCAGAACAGTAGATTTGCAGGACAGAGGCTTATTGCGCCGCAAAAATGGCAAGCGAAACGGTCAGTGGGAAGTCTTAGTTGAAATCTAGTTGCGTTTTAATGAATGGCAATTATTGCAAAAGTGAATTTAGCAATTCGATTAGAATTATTATAGCTAAGCAAGATAAAGTCATGACTCATTTACTAAAATATTTAAAAAGAAGCGTGAAATAAATTTGGAAGAAAAGAAGAGAAAACAGCATTATGTTTTTCAAGCGTATTTAAAATCATGGGAAGTCGATAAGAAAATCTGGTGCTCACGAGATTGGAATAAACCGTTTTCTGGAAGCACAGAACGTATAGCAAATATAAGAGATTTTTATAGACTAAAGCCTTTAAATAGCGATGAAGAACGCTTTTATCGTTTACTGATTCACGCTTATTCTACTGAAGTGCAAAAGGCATTACTGCAGCATCTATCCGCATATTTAGCACCAACAAAATGGTCACAGCAACTTGATATTCTAAAACAATTTGCTGTGCTTAAGTATGGTGATGCCATCCCCGACGAATTACAAGCGGAAATTACGAGACTTGAAAAGTATGTCGATGTTTCAATAAACAATATAGAAGAGAACTATCTTAGCGAAATTGAAGGAGAATCCACAAAATGGTTAGAATCATTAAAGAAGAAAAACGCGGATTTTTACTATTCGTTTGATACTTCGGAAAAAGAAGATGATTCATTTGATGATGAGATGTTTCATTTTTTGTATTTTCTTTGCGTTCAGATGTTTAGAACAAATGCGACTAAAGAGCGATGGATTTCGGGATTTCTGCCTTCGTTAGATAATCCGCAATTAAGTAATTTGAATGTTTCAAAAGACCGAATAAACTTAGAAAACCTTGCTCCCCATTTTCTCTGGGAAATACAAAATCTACTCGCATATAGCTTGAGGAAAAACAAAGCACATCTCACTATATTAATTAACGAAACTAACATACCTTTCGTTACCACGGATCAGCCAGTAATAAATCTTAAAGCAGATTATAGTAAACTTAATTCTGAAACGAAAGAGCTGATTCTTTATTATCCAATTTCCCCTGAGATAGCAATAACTGTAAATGATAGTAACACCCAAAACACTATGTTACTATCTGAAGAGGAAGTGCATTTTTATAATATAGCTATGGCGAAAGCTGCATATCATGAAGTGTTTGCGAATTCAGAAGATCTTATACTTCATTTGAAAGGAATAGTTGTCAGCAAGTAGTCATTTGTATAGTAGAGGCGAATAGAAAACCAATAAGAAAACGATAACTTCGAAAACTGCAAAATGCACCCTTTTTCTGCAAAAAGGGTGCATTGTATCAAAATTATAGTTCTTAGCCATATCTGCACCTAACGAATGATACAATCGTTAGGTGCATTTTTATTGTAAAAAAGCCGAGAAACAAGGCGTTTTCGGCTTATCATAAAACGATAGTAGCCACAGTGAGGTCAAAATCACTGTGGCTGTTTCTTTTTTGAGAGGTAAAATAAAACGATAGCAAGCAATCGTTTTATTTTAGAGGTTATCGTTTTATGATTGAAAACGGCGAGCCGAAAAAAGTGAACTATGATTCAAAAGTGGATACATATAAGCGATAAATTCACCGAGCTGTAGATTTTAAAACATAAGTTTTAAAGCAGGGCGAACACCAAGAATATTATGAACATCAAAACCACTTTCACTCATTTTTCTGTCATCTATAATTGATGCACAAAATCCAGTATTTCCAGGAGAACGAAGCCACCATAAGTCACTATTCAATTTTTTTTCGTTTAATATTATTTCGCTTATTTTCTCATCTTTAATATCTTCGATGCTCAATAAAAAAATTTTATCGGTGATGTAACTTTCAGTTAAAGTTGTTTTATCTAAACAATCAGTATTGTTTTCAATTTGAATATGTACTTTGGAAATTTGCTCTTTTTCATATTCGTTAAACGCCATTTCATAGAATTCTTGATTCAGCCATTTACGTAAAGTACAATCTTCCCATGTGATTTCTTCCCACTTTTCATGATATGGTTTTGCATCAATAATATCTTCTGAAATAACTAAAATACAATCATCATATTTTTTTAATATTTTCCAACGATATATTCCATATTGAAATACATCCGTTTCTTCCTTTTCAGTATATTCATCACTTAAATTTGGTAATAATATGTCAATAATATCTCTTGTGTTACAAATAACATTATTTATTGCTGTTTGTATATCAAGACCATCTGCGTATTGATAGTTTACTAATCCTCCTGTTTTGAAAAAACGTCTAAAAATATGATGAACATTATCTCTGTTTATTTTTTTGATATTTGAATAGATAGAGGTTTTGCTTTTGTAATATTCCTCAATAAAATAAAGAATTAAACTATCTTCTTTTCCGCTTGAAAAAGAATCAATTTTTTGAAAAGACATATATTGTAAAGAGCAACTAAAGAAATCAGCAATATCATTCCATGATTCTTCTAGTGAATCTATTGAGAGTAGTTGGTTTAGATTGTCTAAAATGTACTCACAAATAAAAAAATCCCTAACATGATTATGATAAAATTCATAGGAAGCATTTTCTGCATGTCTGTTATAACAGCAAGATAGAGGATAGCAATGCTTTATTTTTGCTTTAATTTCTTCACCCACATCTTCTCTGTCTATCATTATGTTAATATCACTTTGTGTGATAACAAAACTTCTATCATGTAGCATTTTATAGGCAACATTTCGTGTTATTCGGCATAAATCTTCACTATTTTCTCTTAAAATGCGTGTTAGAGAGTTAGTTTTGGAATCATACTCTTTATGTATATATTCCTTATAAAATATCTTACGAAATAATAGCCAATCATTTTCACGGTATTTCTTTTCTGTATCAATTTCGTCATCATCTTTTGAAGCCGAACAAATCAAATATAATAAATATGGTGAACTATAAATATCTGCATTTTTATTTTTTTCAATTTGTTCAATATGTTGGATCACCCAATCACAATCCTTTTGAATGCTAGAATCTTTTTCTTTTAAACCATTAGCAAATTTTATTATTTTTTCTTTATCAAGCTTTGCTATAAACGAAACAGACATAAATTTTGTTCCGTTTCTCATCATTGTTTTATATACATTGTCAGTTGAAACGTAAGCATTTCTTGAAGTGATAATTATTTTTCGTTCAGTACCACTTCCAAATATTTCATATAGATTTCGAATAATTTCTGTAGAAACAGATTGATTTTCCCATTTTTTCATCATACACAATTCGTCTAATCCGTCAAATATTATTACTGCATTATTTTCGATTTTTTCTGGATATCTTATATTTTTTTGTATCTTGTCGCATAACGAATTTGGAGATTCTTTAACATATTCTCTAAGGCGTATTACGTACATTTTTCTGTTTGTGCATATTTTTTCCTGATTGCACATAACATATGAAACAAAACTGGTTTTGCCAGTTCCGCCGTGTCCAAGAATTAATAGTAATTTTGATTTTGTACTTCTAAGTAAAAAATTCTTAAAATGTAAAAGGAGAGATCCTTGTTCAGAAATATCTTCGATATGATTTGGAATGTTCTGATTCCTTAAATCATATTGAAAGTAATAGCAATCCTCTTCTATATAGCAATTTTTTAAGCATGGTGCTGTGATGTCATCTGGTTCAAATTGATGTAATGTGTAAGGAGCTTCATATTGTGTTCGATAGAAATGACTATCATCTTTAACAGCTTCTGTTGAATTATCTAAGTAAAAATTGTTTGTTACATTGTTTTTATTTCCGGTAACATCAACATCAACTGTAATATGAAGATTTTCTGCGTTCATGGTAATTATTGCTCCTTTCAACTCTTATTTTAACAGATCTGTCGCATCATAACCATTATTTATATTTCCAGTATGCGCTGTGATTTTTAAATTAGGGTATTTGTTCTTTAAATAACTAAAATAAGAGATTGCATAAGAAATATCTGTTTCAAAAGTTG
>OLSX01003448.1_pt1 | contig 12844 bp, 14 predicted proteins | sample 1673141 | NCBI WGS metagenome assembly OLSX01 (sample SAMEA3136759, study PRJEB25190) | human gut metagenome | biome: human gut; feature: human-associated habitat; material: faeces | place: Austria | collected 2013
TGACAAAGAACTTGTTTCTTACGTTCAGGAATCTGTTGATGAACTTGGATATTCTAACCAGAAGATCAACTCCGGTGCTGGACATGATGCTCAGTTCGCAGCTTATATGCTTCCTACAACAATGGTATTCGTTCCATCTAAAGACGGACATTCTCACTGTGAACCTGAATATACATCTCCAGAACAGTGCACACAGGGTGCTTCCGTATTATTAAATGCCGTATTGAAATGTGACGCAAAATAAATACATTTCGCTAATAATATCTTCCTCATATAAGTCAAGAATAAGAGATATATCCTCTAGGATATATCTCTTATTCTTCTGTGTATTTTATACAATTTCTATAAGAATTATCTTTTTATTTTTATGCATTTTGAATAAAATCATCTATGATTTATCCATCTTTTATGATATAATGAGCAGATAGGTAATATTTATTTTATGATTCGCATTCTTATTGCTTATGAATCGGAGGTAATTTATGTCAGCTAAAAAAGCGCGCTACTGTATCGGCGAATTATCGACCCTCTGTAATATACCCCAGAAGACTTTACGCTATTACGATGAGATCGGATTATTCACACCAGACTATCGAGACGACAGTACGCACTACCGTTATTATTCAAAATCACAGATCGTCAATCTGATGATCATTAAAACTTTAAAACAAATGGGCTTTCCATTAAAAGATATCCGGCAGATCATATCTGAGAACGATGCTCAGTCCCTTGAGGCGAATATCAATTCACATCTTGAGACGATGCGAGATGATATCATGAAGCGGATCGATCAGTACACCGAATGCAGCTATCTGCTCCAAAAGATTCAAAATGGAATTGATATTCTAGAAGCATCTTCTTCTCTTCCTTCCGAAGACCTTGCAATCTCTATTGAACATATTCCTAAGATCAGTTTAATGTATGACCGTTCTGAAATGGAAGGATATGATTACTCTGAGATGTCCTTAGACCGATGGATCTCCATTCTTCGGAAAGCAGAGCATTCCAAACATAAGATCATGGGACCTGTTTATGTAACATTTTATGAAGATAATATCATGAACAAGTTCCTCTCAGCAAACTCCATGGTCGAATTTGCAGTCCATATCGAGGATACTTCTTCTACCGATGATATTCGTGATTTCGGGGATTTTGATGCCGTAACCATGATCCATATCGGTAACTATGAGGATATCCCGACTTCTTATATCCAGATGATGAAATGGATCCGCCAGAATGGCTACACTGTTACAGGACCAGCAACAGAAGAATTCATCCTTTCCCCTCTGGATGTCAACGATGAAACTCGCAGGGTGACCAAGATCATTATCCCTGTCGAGAAAGAGAGTAAATAAATTAATATTTGTTATACAAAATAAGAATGCACACCAAAAAAGCTGTAAATTTCTTTGCCTACCCCAAAGAATTTACAGCCTTTTTGCCAGGTTTATTATTTATTAATACTATGAATGAGCTTTATAAGATCTAATATTCATACCAGAACTGTACAACTGTTGATAATGGTGGATCTTCCAGAACATCAATAGAACTTGGATATGGAGGATCTGCTGGTACTTCAATTATCTTAAAAGAACGGACTTCGATCAGTACTTTATTTCCTTCCTGTTTTCTGATTCCAGCGATATATTCCATATAATCTCCGGCAAAACATGGTGTGTAAAGACGAACTTTTTTAACTTCTACACATCTTCCTGTATTTCCAAATGTTTTTGCCATCAAACGTTTTGCTGCATCTTCCATCAGTGTGATACTTCTGGCACCATTTACAACTCCACCACCGTAAAATACGTCACGGTCTGACATTCTATAACGAAAAGTGATTGTATCTTTCATCATTCTTTCTCCTTTCAATCTGTCTTATGTACTTTATTCATCTTCTGGAAAATCATCCAGATGACGCCATGGATCAATAACTGCTCCATCTGGCTGTTCTCCACGTTGTAAGTGTTTCTTAACAACCAGTCTTACATTACCTTCTGTACATAATACAGGCTCATCAAACCATACCATATCTCCTGGTTTGTAGTCTTCTTTCCCAGCTCTGTATGCTGGTGTAGCCAGCTTAAATACTTCGATCCTGCAGTCTCTTGATGTATTTCCGATATGTGTTAAAGTAGCTTTGTACTCCATCATATCTCCTACATACACATCCTGATAGATCTTTACATCTTCATATCCCAGACAGAGAGATTCATCTCCATCTACCAAGATCATTTCTTCTGTTTCAACATCTCCGATAAAGTCAAACTGACGTCCAACTGGTACGATTCCATCTGGATTATTTGCATCCGCTGTCGTCATATTGTAACTTAAATAAGATACTTTTCTCATGTTGCTCCTCCTTATGAAATAAAAGTAATTAAATTACGCCTTCTTCTTTTAACTGTGCTTCTTCTTCTTCGGTTAATCCAAAGATCTCTCTGTTATGCTCTCCTAGAAGTGGGGAAGGCGTTTCTACAACTCCTGGAGTTTCTGACATCTTCGTAACACATCCCTGGAAATAAAGATCTCCTGCCGTAGGATGTTCGCAGTGAACCATCATCTCTCTTGCCTGTGTATGTGGATGTTCGATCGCTTCTTTTACATCTAATACCGGTCCACATGGAATTCCTGCTTCATCCATGATATATTCAATCTCTTTCTTTGTATGTTCCATACACCATCCACGGATCAGTTCCTGCAGTTCCGGCAGGTAATTCTTACACCTTAGATCATTGGTTTCGTATCTTGGATCACTAAGCAGCTCTTCATGTCCGATCGTATGACAGAATGTATCAAATAATCTGTCATTTCCTACCCCGAGTGCTGTAAATCCGTCCTTACAAGGGAAAATATCAAATGGCGCAATGGATGGGTCTATGTTTCCATTTCTCTGCGATATCTCCCCTGCCATTGTATAATTCACTAAGGCATTTTCAAGAAGACTGAATATTGTATCAAACATAGATACATCAACCTGCTGCCCTTCTCCGGTCATATCACGATGATGAAGGGCTGCCAATACACCAACTGTTAAATAAATCCCTGATACATGGTCTGCGACAGATGGACCAACTTTGACTGGATCTGTATCTTTAAAACCAGTCAGATTCACCATTCCGCCCATTGCCTGCGCCACGATATCATAGCAGGCTCTGTGTGTTAATGGTCCATACTGTCCAAATCCAGAACAGGATGCATAGATAATGGATGGATTGATCTTCTTTACCGTCTCATAATCAATCCCCAGCTTCTTTGTAACCCCGCCACGATAATTCTCAACAAGAATATCTGCATCCTTTACCAGATCATAAAACATCTGCTTTCCTTTTTCAGATTTCAGGTTTAATGTTGCACCCTTTTTATTTCTGTTTACATAACAGTAAAATCCGCTCTCTCCGCTCTTTTCATCAATTGGACCCCATGTTCTGCACTGATCTCCGTGTAGAGGCTCGATTTTTAATACGTCCGCTCCATAATCAGCTAACATCATCGTGCAAAACGGTCCACTTAAAGCTGAAGTAAGATCAACTACCTTAATTCCTTCCAATGCTTTTTTCATTTCGACACCTCCTATTTGTTCTTATTTACGAAACATATTTCCGCTGATGACAAGTTTCTGAATTTCATTTGTTCCTTCGTAGATCTGTGTGATCTTAGCATCACGCAGCATTCTTTCTACATGATATTCTTTCATATATCCATTTCCACCCAGCATCTGTACAGCTTCTGTGGCTACATGCATTGCTGCATCTGTACAAACCATCTTCGCTTTAGCCGCTGGTACACTGTAGCTTCTGCCTTCCTGCTTATCTGTTGCTGCTTTGTATAACATATACTGAGCCATCTCGATCTCTGTCTCTAACTCAGCCATCTTAAATGCTAAATACTGATTCTTGTATAATGGTTTTCCGAACTGTTCTCTCTCTTTTAAATAATTAAATGCGATATCGTAAGCTCCTTTGGCAATTCCAAGTCCCTGGGCTGCAACACCAATACGTCCTCCATCCAGGTCTTTCATTGCAACAGCAAATCCTTTCCCTTCTTCTCCGAGCATGTTCTCTTTTGGAACTCTTACATTATCAAAGATGACCTCAGATACCTGTGCACATCTGATTCCGCACTTATCTTCGATCTTACCAATGGATACACCCTCCCATTCACGTTCTACGATGAATGCTGTTAATCCTTTTGTCTTTAATTCTGGATTCGTAAGAGCAACTACCATATAGTAATCTGCTAATGGTCCATTTGTAATGAAGCATTTTAATCCATTCAGGATATATTCTTTTCCATTCCAGATCGCTGTTGTTTTACATCCTGCTGCATCAGAACCTGCATCTGGTTCTGTTAAACAAAATGATCCCATTTTCTTTCCAGACAGAACTTCTGGCAGATATTTTTTCTTCTGTTCTTCATTTCCATCATTGATCAGAGCACCAGAGTATAATGAAGTACATACAGAATAAGCAATTCCTACAGATGAATTGATCTTGGAGATTTCTTCTAATGCTAATACATAGGATAAATAATCTCCTCCCTGACCACCATATTCTTTTGGAAATGGAAGCCCGACAAATCCCATTTCTCCCATTTTCTTATATGCTTCTTCTGGGAAACGTCCTGCTGCATCATCTTCAAGAACTGTTTCCTGTAATACAGTCTGAGCAAACTGTCTTGCACTCTGCTGAACTGCCTTCTGCTGTGGAGTTAATTCAAAATTCATAGTTTCATCCTTTCTGCATATTGCACATTTTATTTTCTACCTCGTATATTTGTAGTGTAGTCTATCCTTTCAGTGCAGAGTCAAGCAGTATTCTTGATATTTTTTATGCAGATTGTACAAAAAAAAGACCAACTTTCCACTTACTGGATAGTTGATCTTTTTTCTCATTTAGCTATATTTGTCTTCTCAGACTCTATTTTTTCACATATTTTGATGTAACTTTCAGTCGTGCCATAGCACGTGACAATGCTGCCTGTGTATGATAGTACTGCAAACGGCTTTGTTTCTGTTTGAGTCGTTCTTCTGCTCTTGTTTTGGCCTCTCTTGCACGGATGATGTCGATGTCTTCTGGGCGTTCCACCGTATCTACCACGATGACTACGAAATCTCTGGTGACATCTGCGAATCCTTCACCAACAACACAAACTTTCCATTCCCCATCAACTTTAAAACGAAGCTCTCCTGCAACAACGGCTGTTACTGTATCTTCATGGTTTGCTAATACACCGTAAAGTCCGTCCACTGCTGGGAAAATGACATGTTCACAAGCTCCGCTGTAGAACTTTTTGTCACTGGCAATGATCTCAAAATAAAAGGTTTCTGCCATTTACATCACCTCTTTTGCCTTTTCCTTTACATCATCGATTGTTCCGACCATCAAGAAGGCCTGTTCTGGATATTCATCCATTTCTCCATCTAAGATCGCTTTGAATCCTCGGATCGTTTCTTTGACAGGAACGTATTTACCAGGGATTCCTGTAAATGTTTCTGCTACGTTAAATGGCTGAGATAAGAATTTCTGAATCTTTCTTGCACGGTATACTGTGATCTTATCTTCTTCGTCTAATTCTTCCATACCAAGGATCGCAATGATATCCTGTAATTCTTTGTATCTCTGAAGTGCTTCTTCTACACGTCTTGCTACTTCATAGTGTTCTTCTCCAACGATGTCTGGCTCTAAGATACGAGAGCTTGATTCCAGTGGGTCTACGGCTGGATAGATACCCTGTTCAGAAATCGCTCTTGATAATACAGTTGTTGCATCCAGATGGGCAAATGTTGTTGCTGGTGCTGGGTCAGTTAAGTCATCGGCTGGCACATAAACTGCCTGTACAGATGTGATAGACCCGTTTTTTGTAGATGTGATACGTTCCTGTAAGGCACCGACTTCATTTGCCAGTGTTGGCTGGTAACCTACAGCTGATGGCATACGTCCTAACAGGGCTGATACCTCTGATCCTGCCTGTACATAACGGAAAATGTTATCGATGAATAATAACACGTTCTGTTTTTCCTGATCACGGAAATATTCTGCCATTGTAAGTCCTGTCTGGGCAACTCTCATACGAGATCCAGGTGGCTCATTCATCTGTCCAAAGACTAAGGCTGTATTTTTGATAACTCCGGATTCTGTCATTTCATTCCAGAGGTCATTTCCTTCTCTTGAACGTTCTCCTACACCTGTGAAGATGGAATATCCACCATGTTCTGTTGCGATATTATGAATCAGTTCCTGAATTAAGACTGTCTTACCAACTCCGGCACCACCAAACAGACCGATCTTACCACCTTTTGCATATGGAGCTAAAAGGTCGATGACTTTAATACCTGTCTCAAACATTTCTACAACAGGGCTCTGGTCTTCAAATTTAGGTGGTTCACGATGGATCGCCCATTTTTCTTCTGATTCTACAGGTTCTCCTTTATCAATTGCTTCTCCAAGTACGTTAAACATACGTCCTAATGTCTGTTTTCCAACTGGAACTTTGATTGGTCCACCAGTTGCTGTGACTTCCATTCCTTTGTGAAGTCCTTCACTGGCTGCTAATAAGATACAGCGTACAGTACGATTTCCCATATGCTGTTCCACTTCCATAACAACTTCTTTTCCTTTATTAACAACGGTCAAGGCGTCATGAATCAAAGGGAGCTGTTCAGTTTCAAATTCTACGTCGATTACTGGACCAAGAATCTGTACGATTTTTCCTTTTTCCATTTTATTTCCCTTCCTTCACTGTTACTCTTTCTTTAATGATTTAGCTCCGGCACATACCTCAGTGATCTCCTGAGTGATCGCTGCCTGACGAGCACGGTTATACATAAGTCCCAGTGATCTTATCATTTCTCTCGCACTCTTGCTTGCACCTTCCATCGCCATCATTCTGGCGTTTAATTCACTGGAAAATGATTCTACCATCGCACCATAGACAAGTCCTTTGATATAGTTTGGTGCCAGGCGGTCAAGCACCGCCTTTACGGATGGCTGAAATTCTGTCATATGTGATCTCTTTCCTTTTCCTGCAAACTCATACTGATCTGGGTTTAATGGTAACACACGGATCATCTTTGGTTCTGAGGTAATGGATGTGATCATCTTAGTATAAATAATATAGACTTCGTCAAGTTCTCCTGATACATATTCCTCGATCATTTTTTCTGCAATTCTTCTTGCTCTGTAAATCGTAGGATCCTGTGTTGTATAGAAGAAATCCTCGTCCATCTGGGCTGCATTTCTTCGTCCGAAATAATTACGTCCCATATATCCGATCACGAACAGTTTGTCATCTTCATTAATATTCTCTTCTGCCATTTTTGTAATGTTATGATTATAGGCCCCGGCAAGTCCACGGTCTGCAGTCATCACAAGATATCCTTTTTTGGGATGTTCTTTCTTTCTTTTATTTAAGAAAATGTGCTGAAGATCTGGCGTATGTGCCATGATATCAAGCAGAGATGCCTGAAGCATTTCAAAGTATGGAGTTGTGGCATCTAACTGCTTTCTTGCTTTCTTTAATTTGGAAGATGAGATCAGATACATCGCATTTGTGATCTTTAATGTATCTTCGATACTGTTCATCCTTGTTTTAATTTCTCTGATATTTGCCATAGTGATCACCTACTTTAAATAGGCTTCTATCGCCTCTTGGATCTCTTTTGCAATGTCATCTGTTAAGACTTTGCCTTCGTCGATCTTCTTCACTGTCTCTGGATATTTCTGTTCAAAGAATGCTGTCATTTCTTCTGTCTCTGCCTTTAATTCTTTGACTGGAACATCATTTAACATCTTATGACCTGCTGCAAACAGAAGTAAAATCTGTTTATGTAATGCCATTGGATGGTACAATGGCTGTTTTAACAGTTCGATCAGATGAGATCCATAATTTAATGTTGCTTTTGTTCCATCGTCAAGGTCTGAACTAAACTGTGTAAATACCTCAAGTTCTCGATACTGAGCTAAGTCAATACGAAGGTTTCCGGCTACTTTCTTCATGATCTTTGTCTGTGCTGCTCCACCTACACGGGATACAGAAAGTCCAACATTGACCGCTGGTCTTACACCGGAGAAGAATAACTCACTTTCAAGGAAGATCTGTCCGTCTGTGATAGAGATTACGTTTGTAGGAATGTACGCGGATACGTCTCCTGCCTGTGTTTCGATGATCGGTAATGCTGTGATAGATCCACCACCAAGTTCATCACTTAATCGGCAAGAACGTTCTAGTAATCTTGAATGTAAGTAGAATACATCTCCAGGGTAAGCTTCACGTCCAGGTGGACGATCCAGCAGTAAGGAAATTGCACGATAAGCAACGGCGTGCTTAGACAGATCATCATATACGATCAAAACGTCTTTTCCCTGATGCATAAAATGCTCTGCGATCGCTGTTCCTGCATATGGTGCAATGTACTGTAAAGATGCAAGGTCACTTGCAGATGCGGATACTACGATAGAGTAATCCATAGCACCATGTTTACTTAATGTTGTTACGATCTGTGATACTGTTGATGCTTTCTGTCCGATCGCTACATAAATACAGATAACATCCTGTCCTTTTTGATTTAAGATCGTATCAACTGCGATCGATGTTTTACCTGTCTGACGGTCACCGATGATCAGCTCACGCTGTCCACGTCCGATTGGGAACATAGAGTCGATCGCTAAGATACCTGTCTGTAATGGCTGGTCAACAGATTTTCTGTCGATAACTCCTGCTGCCTCATGTTCGATTGGTCTTCTCTCGTCAGTTTTAATCTCACCTTTTCCATCGATTGGTTCTCCGATCGCATTAACGACACGTCCGATCATAGCATCTCCAACCGGGATATCTGCCTGTACACCGGTTCTTGCTACTTTAGATCCTTCCATTAATCCATGATCGGAACCAAGTAAAACACAACCGATACAGTTTCTTTCAACATTCAGTACAAGTCCGTGGACACCTGTTTCAAAAATAACAAGTTCTCCATACATTGCCTGGTCCATTCCATAGACTGTTGCAATACCGTCTGCGATCTGAATGATTCTTCCTTCTTCTTTGACCTCAGTTTTCTGGTCATAGTTTTCAATTTGATCTTTTAATACAGAAACGACTGTTTCTGGATTGATACTGCTCACCTGATCCTCACCTCCATGTAAGTTTCTGCTGTAATTTTCTCATTTTTCCACTCAGGCTGTTATCATAAACGTGGTCTCCAACTTTCAGTACAAAACCACCGATCAAGTCTTTCTCTTCTTTTAAAGTAAGCTCTACCTTGTCTGCCTGATATTGTTTCATAAGATACTGTTTGATTCGCTCAAGCTGTTCGTCTTTTGGCATTGTCACATAGTCAAACTCTGCCTTAATGATCTTATCTGTCTTGCGTTTTAGTTCATCATAATACTCAACTGCCTCGTCAAAACAAGCGATATCATCATTATCACATACAACTTTTAAGAAACTTTTTATATCATCAGGAAACAACTTTTCCACCACATTTTCTTTTTCTTTCTTTGTGATCGTTGGATTCTCTAATGCACTTAAAAGCTCTTCATTTTCATGAAGCATGTCCTGTGCTTTTTGTAAACTTTCTTTTTTGATCCCAAGTTCAAACAATACCTGTCCATACGTCATGGAAATTCTCTTCATATGCTAGACACCTGCCTCTTTCAGGAAATCATCCAAAAGCTTCTCGTTGCCTTTGTCGTTTGCTTCTTTTTCCACAACTTTCGAAGCTGCCATAAGTGCGATACCTGCGATCTCTGTCTGAAGACCTGCGATCGTCTTTTGTTTCTCAGCTTCAATGTCTTTACGGGCATTTTCTCTCATAAGAGCAATCTCTTCTTTTGTCTGATCCATCTTATTCTGGTATTCATTCTTGGCTCTTGCTCTTGCGTCGGAAACGATCTGTCCTGCCTCATCCTTTGCCTGTGCAAGGTTTTTCTCATATTCCTGCTTGATCTCTTCTGCTTCAGCTTTCGTCTGTGCTGCATCATCTAAGTCACTTGAGATCATTTTTTTTCTTTTCTCCATGACCTCACTGACTGGACCAAATAAGAATTTTCTAAGCAAGAGATAAAATACGACAATGTTGACGATCGGCCAGATAATGCCCCAGTCTAATTTCAGAAACATATCTTCCGCCTCCTACTTCTATTTCATTACGATTAACAGAATCGCAACAACCAATCCATAAATTGATGTAGCTTCGGCTAATGCACAACCAAGTAATAATGTTTTATTGATATTTCCAGCTTCTTCTGGCTGTCTTGCGATCGCTCCAAGTGCTCCATTTGTTGCAACACCGATACCAATACCTGCTCCTAAACCTGTTAATACTGCAATTCCTGCTCCAATAGCTGCTAATCCCATAATTCTAATCTCCTTTTAAATAAAAATTAAATTTGTGTATCTGTCATGATACATCTTACTCAATTGATTCACTGATAAACAGTGATGTTAACAATACAAATACATATGCCTGCAACAATCCATCGAAAAAGTCGAAGTAACAACTAAATGGCAATGGCACGATTGCTGGTGCGATATGTGTGATCAATTCCATCAAAACGAATGCTCCTAAGACATTTCCAAAAAGTCGCATACACAGTGATAACGGTCTTGTAAATAATTCAAGGATGTTAATGGCCGCCATCATTGGCATAGGTTCCACATAACTGTGTATATATCCCTTCAATCCTTTCTCGTGGATTCCGGAATATATGATCAAAAACAAACTGATGATCGCTAATCCTGCGGTAACATTCAGATCTTTCGTTGGCGGTTTCGCTCTGAAAAATCCCGAAATATTTGCACAGCCAAGATAAATCAGAATTGTTCCAAGAAACGGTATGTAACGTTTCCCTTTTTCGCCGACCAGACCACCGATGAAGTTATAGATGAAACCAACTAAGGCTTCCACATAAACTTGCGGTCCTTCTGGTATGACTTTCAGGTTCCGTACGAATATGATGCAGAGCAACACTACGATTGCCATGATCACCCATGTTGTTACGGCTGACTGCGGTACTGGAATCCCTCCGCCGATGGGGATCGTAAAGCTTGTCTTAAGTGACAGCTCTTCCATCAGATAATCTCCCAATGAACCCATTTTCTCCTCACCTTCTTTAATTTTAATTTTTTGCACATCCAAATCAGAAGTTATGCACGAGTTATCCACAAAATGTGCATAACTTGTGCATAACTATTGAAATATTCACAACTCCGCCGCAAAAATTCGTCAAGAGCTACTGTTAATCTGCAATTTTTGATGTGTATAATTTCGTTTAAGTTATCCACAATGTGTTATTTTTCATTTTTTTCTCTGAAAAAACAGCATTTTTCTCAGTTATCCACAATAAGTTATCCACATTTTCTCAAGATTCGTATATTGAAAAAACTTCGGTTCTGTTATACACTTATACTAAAAGCCGAGCTGTTTTTTAATCTCGATATTTTTACTAAAACAGTTCAACATATTAAACCAGAATGGAGCTAACAATGAAAGAATTAATTGAGTCAAAATGGCAAGAAATTCTGAATATTCTCGTAAAAGAACATGAAATATCCGAAGTTGCCGTTAATACTTGGATACAACCACTAATTATTTAGACAATTACAGATGACAGTATTACTTTTTTTATGGTACGTGGACCACGAGGAATTGAATTTATAAAACACAAATATTACGACATTTACCTCTCTATGGCAATTGAGCAGGTTACTGGAAAGCAATTTAAAATTCTTTTTACCGACTCCAATTCTGCAGCCCCGAAATCAGAACCGAAAAAAGTCAGTGTTCCTGCAGAATATATTGGTAATTTAAATCCAAGATATACATTTGATACATTTGTAGTCGGCCCGACAAACAAAATGGCTCATGCTGTTTCCGTTGCAGTCGCCGAATCACCTGGTGGTGCATACAATCCTCTCTTTTTATATGGAGGAGCTGGACTTGGAAAGACGCATTTGATGCATTCCATTGCACACCATATCATTAATAATCGCCCAGATTTACGTGTTTTATATGTAACCTCTGAAAAATTTACAAATGAACTGATCGATTCCTTAAAACATGACAAGAATAAGGAATTTCGTGACAAATACCGTAATATTGATGTCCTCTTAATCGATGATATCCAGTTTATAATAGGAAAAGAAAGTACTCAGGAAGAATTTTTCCATACTTTTAATGAACTTCACGAAGCAAAAAAACAGATTGTAATTTCTTCCGATAAACATCCGCGAGAAATTGCAACATTAGAAGAACGTCTTAGATCTCGCTTTGAATGGGGAATTACTGCGGATATTCAGCCGCCAGACTACGAAACTAAGATGGCAATTTTGAAAAAACGTGCTGAATTAGAGCATCTTGATATTAATCAGGAGGTTATGCAATACGTTGCTACAAATATTAATTCCAATATTCGTGAATTAGAGGGAGCTTTAAACAAAATTTATGTTTTCGCCAACCTCGAAAAGAAGCCTGTTACCTTAGAATTAGCGGAAAATGCTTTAAAAGATACGATTGAATGTCAAAAAGAGGTAACTCCACAGTTGATTATGGATGTCGTTGCCGAACACTATAATATTTCTGTTTCTGACATCATTTCTAAGAAGAAAAATAAAGAAATCGCTAATCCACGACAGATTTGTATGTATCTTTCCCGTAAATATACCGACTATTCTCTCCAAAATATCGGAAAAATTATGGGTAACCGTGACCATACTACTGTTATACACGGTCATGATAAAATTGGAAAAATGCTTGAAACAGACGAAAACCTTAAAAGCAATCTTGATATCATCATCAAGAAATTGAACCCACCAACGTAGTACATTTATATAGAAGAAACAAAAA
>OLSX01003453.1_pt1 | contig 12826 bp, 9 predicted proteins | sample 1673141 | NCBI WGS metagenome assembly OLSX01 (sample SAMEA3136759, study PRJEB25190) | human gut metagenome | biome: human gut; feature: human-associated habitat; material: faeces | place: Austria | collected 2013
GCCGTAGATATTATCGGATTTTCTGGAGAAACATCTTGCAACGACCGCTGCCAATGTTGATTTTCCGGAACCGGAAACACCGGTTATACAGGTAATTCCACCTATAGGGAAGCGCGCGTTCTGCCCATGTATGTTTCTGAAGTTGATATTATTAACTTCAAAATAGTCTCGAGCCTTCAATGTTTGTTTAAAAGCAAGCTGATACCCGGTGTTTTGGGGTGTACTTGACTGACTGATCAAGTATCCTCCATCGGGCCCCCCAACAGGCCCAAGCTCTACTATACAATCTGAAGATGCGATGTATTGTTTATTGTGTTCTATTGCAATGACAGTGTTTCCACGGTGAATCAAATCCCGGGTGGCTTTTACGATTTTAGTTATATCCCTATAATGCAGCCCTTTACACGGCTCGTCTAGAATATAGATCAATCCCTTCAGAGAACACGTAAGTTGAGTAGCAATCCTAACTCGCTGCCTTTCGCCGCCTGAGAGAGTAGGAATAGGCCTGTTAAGGCACAGATAACCCACATCAAGCTGTATTAATGCTTTCAATTTGCAAAGAATACTGTTTATCAGTTGCCCAACGAGTTCCTTTTTGGACAGTGAGATTCGATCGTCGCTAAACTTTCTCATCCAGGAATACAACACTGTCAGTTCCATACTTTCTACATCATCATAATTTAGTCCGTCAATCTTGTATTCCAGCACTTCTTTACGCAGCTTGGCACCGCCACATACATGACAAGGAATTTCTTCCATGTACTTGGCATAGACAACTGAGGGGGCGGAGGGATCGCCACCTGATGTTCGTTCTAATATGGCAGGTACAGCTCCGCGAAGCATCACATAGTGCTGTTTTCTTCTCCTGCCCTCCTTGTATGCCAATTTATATCTGATCTTGTCATCGGCATAAAACAATTGATAAAGCTCGTCATTACTGAGTTGAGAGACCTTTTTATCTATGTCAATTCCATAATGTTCGCACAATGCCTCCAAATATTTTTGTTCCTTGCTTTCTGGTGAGCCTTTAAAATACAAAATCGCACCGTCTCTCAAGGTAACATCGCGGTCTGGGATCAGGAGAGATTCTGATACTACAGTTTCCACACCGAGGCCGGCGCAGTGAGGGCAAAAAGACTTTGGATTATTAGACGAAAACAATTTTTCCGAAACACTTGATGCCTGGTCACTATTAATAATCGCAAATAAGGATCTGAAATAGTAGGATATCTCTGTAGTGGTGCCGATAGTGGAACGGGGATTCACATTGTAGTAGTTTTGAGAAATATTCAGAGCTGGACGTAGATTTTCAATAGAACCCACCTGCGGTTTGTTCATCAGCTTCTGTCCATAAATATTTCCGGTCATTCCCTCAAGGAAGGCCCTTTGGCTCTCTGCGTATATCGTATCAAATACCAGAGAGGATTTACCGCATCCTGAACAACCAGTCACACAGGTAAATTCGTCCAAAGGAATTTCCAAGTTCAGGTGTTTTAAATTGTTTTCGTATGCATCCTTAATTATGATTTTTCCCATGATCGGCACGACTCCCATATAAGAATCTTCAGAGACATATATCCTCCATTACAAAGGTCAAGGGTATCCTATTCTTCTGCAGGATATGTTTCTTGTAAAATTCTATCAACCTTACTGTGGGTTATAGCCGCAACATTACAACGGTACTCATTGATTCTAAACGGATCTCCGTCAGAATTCTCATTTGAATTCCACATCATACAGACTGTACAATAGCCTCTATCCTTACAGTCAACACACTGTGAGAACTGCGACCGTTTTATTTGTCTTAGTTTTTTTATCTTTTCTGAAGTTTCCCAAATTTCCTGAACAGTTTGATGATTCAGATCTCCGATAACATTGTTCTGCCAGCCGGCACAGGGAAACACCTTTCCACTTGCCATTACACAGAAGCTATACTGACAAACAGAGCATATTGGATCGTTCTCAGTCAGCTTTTCTTTGTCCTTGGCGGTCTTGCGAATTGATTCAGCATAACCCTCCTGCATTTGCACTGTCAACACATCGTCTACTTCTTCTATTGACAAACGGTTCTCCAGATTACAGCCAGAATGATCATAAGTAGCAAAGATCACTGGTTCTATTGCCACAGCAATATTATGTGCCCATCCCCAGTGAAGGACATCGCCATAGCTGTCTTTATTCTGTTTGATGATAGGGCACGAAATTTGCACCGGGATGCCTTCATCACACAATCGAAGTATTCCGGCTTTTGTTTTTTCAAAGCTCCCGTTTAACTTCGTGATAGAATCATGTACTGCGGCGTCCATAGAATAAAGGGACACCTGTACAGAGAGGAGCGAGTTTTTCTTCATTTCTGATATTATATCATCCGTTAGCAAAGTCAGATTCGACAAAACATTCACAGATAATTCCAGTTTTCTGCATTTCTTCAAGAAGCCTAAAATATCTTTGTGAAGAAGAGGGTCCCCGCCGGACAATGTAACATGAATGATATTCATCTTCCGCCCTTCTTCTATGATTCGATAAAACAGGGAGGAATCGATCACATTATTTTTGCGTTCATTTGGAATATAACAATGAATGCATCGCTCATTGCATGCATCAGCTATCTCAATATGAATACTTCTAAGAAATTCGTTTGGGCTTATCTCTACACCAGTGCAGTCATTCCTCATAATGCCATCTTGAATCTGATCACCACCTCTCGGCCTCGGAGTGTTCTCTACAAATTGATCCGTGCAAGTATCAATCGTCTCGCCACGGCTGAGAAAACCCTCATCTACAAATAAGTCAAAAAACTCCGCTGTATCTTGTTTCAGCATTTCATACTCAACACCAGTGAAAATCTGCGACAACTCTCCGACAACATCATCTATTGATCGAGGCGATTTGCTCAGCATATTTAACATGATAGCCCCACTGGCAGAAACATATTTCTCACCCAGACATCGACGGTTATCGTCAAGCATACGATAACCGTATTCTGAATTATCTGCTATATAACCATGCCCCTGATATTTCCGAAACAACACATCATTCTTGATTTTGTAGTACATCTTGTCTACCTCCCTTGTTCCCAGATCCAAACTATATCTCAAAAGAACATTTAATAGATATAAAAAGAGGGTACAGCACGATTGCTCTGCACCCTCTAGTAGACATTATGTCTTTTATTCAGGCCTTATTCACACTACAAGGCCTGCCACACGGGCCATCGCCGCATTTTGCCGAATTTACAACCACAGGGTTGATAACAGCGGGCTTAACGTACTCCATATTTTTATCTCCTTCCCGATTAATTGGTATGCTCATATGTGAAGTATATTTTTATTTATAACAACGCTATCACAAATGGCGGAAAATATCAATGATTTTCCTGAGAAAAAAATCACATATCCGAAATGTAATAATCTCCGAATCTCGCATAGCCCATCCCATTGCTCTCATCATTAATCCTCTGTCTTATTTCTACCAGTGTCGTTCCTCCTTCGGCTCATCCGAAAATGCTTCAGCGCATCCATAATCGCCGCTTCCTTTTCCAGCGGGCACCGGGGTACTTTAGCGTCTTCTTTTTTGGGCAGATTATAATGCTGTCTCTCATCTAGCCCACATTTCCGCTTGACTTGGGAGATATACAAATCTGGACACCTTCAAGCTGTGTTTTTCCAGAACATAGGCTTTAATCTCGTCATAGGTAGCCTTACTTTCCGCAGTAGCCAAATCCATCTCGTCCAGGTTCAGCTCCATCTCAATATGCTGCTTGGCATGAAGTTTGAACAAAAGCACAACCGTCCCCCCCCCCAGTAAAAAAGAGAGGGATGATCCATTCCCTCATGAACCGGCCCCCCGGAAAATCATGTGGGAGTATTTTATTCTCCTCTCTCCCTGCAACGATCCGTCAGAAGCTGGAAACGGGAGATTTCCTCCAGAGTCATGATATGTTCAATGCAACAGGCCACTTCATCGGCGCGTTTTTCCTCCATCTTCAGCACCGTAATGAGGAACTCCTTCACCATGGTATGGCAGGAAATGACCCGGTCCGCGTAATAACGGCCTTCCCTGGTCAGGACAATGGGAGAATACTGCGTGTATTCCACCAGGCCGCGTTCCTTCAACTGCTTCATGGCCAGTGAGGCGGAAGGTTTTTTCACGTTCAGGGCTTCCGCAATTTCCCCTACGGTGGCGCATCCCTTTTCCAACTCAATGTTGCGGACGGCTTCAATATAATCCTCCAGGCTGTTGCTCAACTCCGGAGTGGAAAATTTTTCATGTATCATGATTGATGCTTATTAGGTTTAACTAACAAAAAACAATAACCAAGGCTCTGACCAAGTCAACCTCTTCTTGAAAAATATTAGGCGAGACAAACTTTTTTCTTGCAACATGAGTTAGGTTGCACTAACTTTACTTCATGGTCAGCCCCAATTCGGAAAGAAACGGTGAAAGAAAGTGCTCCGGCGGCGCACCCGCCAGAATGGAGTCCTTCTTTTCCAGTTTTTTTTCCTCCTCGCGCCCCTGCTGCTGCCGGGGCTGCGCCCTGAAAAGCTCTGGGAAAAACTGTCCCGCCGGCTACCAGGGAAAACAGGCGCGGCCAAATTCTATGGGGAACGCGTCCACAAACTGTATGGACTAGTCATCCGGTGCTCTAACACATTATCGCCTAAACACGGACGCGTTCCCCTCACTTTTTTCCCGTGGGCATCAATCAGCGGAGAATTGCCTCCGGGCCATCATATCCTCCGGGCGTATAACTGCGGATGGAGACTCCTCTTTCCGGCGTTACGTCCGCCGCCCAGCATCTGGCATGGCGGAAACAGGCGCCCAGGTTGACGTACAGCCGCCGCCCCTTTTTCCCGCTCACCGCCCGTCGGTGAAGATGGCCAAAAATGACGACTTCCGCTTCCGGAAAAAAACGGTCCGCAAATTTCCCCATGCGCCGCATCATCGTCAGCCATGCCAGAAGAATCCGCACGGGCCGTTCCGGCGGCCAAGCAGAATGAGCTAAAAAACGCACCAGTTTATTTTGATGTGTTCCGGAACGCGTGTAAACAGGAGGCACCAGCACACTCATGGCACGGGCCAGCTCCAGCCGCCGCAGCAAATCTGCCTCCGCCTCCGGGAACGCGGCGATCAGTTCGCGGGAAACCTGCTTGTTTTTCAAATATTCCCATCCCCACGGAGCCACCTCCCTGAACAGCGCATGGCCGTGCAAAGCGCAGATGCGGCCGCCCTGCAATTTCAGAAGTCCGGCTTTCTCGTCCGGATCATGGTTGCCGGCCAGCAGAACGGGCTGCACCCCGGCATCCCGGCACATCCGCAGGAAACGGGACCGTTTTTCCAATCCTTCCTCCCGGCAGGGGCTTTCACGGGTTTCACTGAGGTCCCCGCACACCACCAGATGGGAGCACCCCTCCAGAAGAAACCCCAGCTCTTCCGGCTCCCGGGCCAGCGCCTTGGCATGGCCGAAATGGATGTCTGAAATAAACCTGGCGCGTTCCCCCGGAGCAAGATCAAGTTCCTGAATCATAAAGACGAGGGAAGGAGAAAAACAGTCATGGAATCAGGAACGCTGCCGCACCATTTCATACAGGCATACGCCCGTAGCCACAGATACGTTCAGGCACGGAATGCTTCCCTTCATGGGAATCCTCAGCAGGAAATCGCAGTTCTCTTCCGTCAATCTTCTCATCCCTTCCCCTTCCGCCCCCATCACCAGTGCGGCCGGCCCCGTGAAGTCCGTTTCATACAGGCCGCGGTCTCCTTTGTCCGACGTGCCGAATATCCAGATGCCGCGGCTCTGGAGCTGCTTCATGGTGCGCGCCAGATTGGTCACCTGAATAAAAGGCACCTTTTCCGCAGCGCCGACGGAAACGCGCAGCACCGTCTCCGTAATGCCCACGGATTTGTCCCGGGGGGCGATGACGGCATCCACTCCCGCGCCGTCCGCCGTCCGCAGGATGGCTCCCAGGTTGTGGGGGTCCTGCACGCAGTCCAGAATAAGCAGCAGAGGGTTGGAGGATTTGTCCAGAATCCCGTCCAGCACCTCCTCTCCCAGCGCCTTCACGGCAATTTTGGACGGCGCGCTGCGCACATGCTTGTTCCGGCGCGCTTCCTGTTCGTTCCCTTGGGGTCTCATGCCCATGAATTAGCGTGTTTCACACTTCTTTTCCAGACAAATATGCCCTGCCGCCCCATCATTGGGCGTGACTTGGCAGCCCGCGTCATGGTACAATTCCGTACCATTCAAGATGAAGACGAGCGACTTTTTAGTCATTGGGGCAGGTGTTGCCGGATTGAGTTTCGCCTTGAGAGCGGCGGAACACGGCAAGGTTGCAGTCATTACAAAAGGCAAATTTCTGGATTGCAGTTCCGCCAAGGCGCAGGGCGGCATCGCCGCCGTATGGGACCGCAACGATTCCTTTGAAGACCATGTTGCGGATACGCTGGACGCCGGAGCGGGCCTCTGCAACGAACAGGCCGTGCGCACTATCGTGGAGGAAGGCCCGGACGCTATCCGGGAACTGCTGGAATGGGGAGTGAACTTTGACCCCGGCAACCAGGGAGAGGATTATGAACTGGCCAGGGAGGGCGGCCACACCAAACGGCGCATCCTCCACGCCAAAGACGCAACCGGACTGGAAATTACCTCCAAACTTCTGGAGGCGGCCAAGCTTCACCCCAACATTGAACTGCTGGAAGACCATTTCGCCATTGACCTGATTACGACCACCAAGCTGGGCCTCGTCACGGAAGACCGCGTTCTGGGAGCCTACGTGCTGGACCGAGTCTCCGGGGAAGTGGAAATCTTCCGGTCAGACCGCGTGCTGCTCGCCACCGGCGGCTGCGGGCGCGTATATCTGTACACTACCAATAATGATTCCGCCACGGGGGACGGCGTAGCCATGGCCTGGCGGGCGGGGGCCACCATCGCCAACATGGAATTCGTGCAGTTCCATCCCACCTGTTTCTTCAACACCCGCGCGGAAGGCGCGGAAGCGCGCTCCTTCCTCATCTCCGAAGCCGTGCGCGGGGAAGGCGGCGTGCTGATAGGCGCGGACGGGAAGGAATTCATGCACAAGTACGACCCCCGCAAATCCCTGGCCCCGCGCGACATCACCGCCCGCGCCGTAGATTCGGAAATGAAGAGGACGGGCAGCATGTGCGTTTATCTGGATATCTCCCACAAGCCGGAAGGGTTCGTCCAGGAACGTTTTCCCCTGATTTACGAGACATGCAACCGCTACGGCGTCAATCCCGCCAGGGAACCCATTCCCGTTGTTCCCGCAGCGCATTTCCAGTGCGGCGGCGTGCTGACGGACGTCAACGGCCAGACCAGCCTGGACGGCCTTTACGCCGCAGGGGAAACCGGCTGCACCGGTCTTCACGGCGCCAACCGGCTGGCTTCCAACTCCCTTCTGGAATGCGTGGTGGTCGCCAAGAGGGCGCTGAACTCCATGCTCTCCCTGCATCCCCTGAGAAAGGATTCCCCCACTCCTTACGACATCCCAGCCTGGCACCACAGAGATACAGCCCTGCCTGACGAACTTTCCGTCATCTATCATAATTGGGATGAAATCCGCCGCCTGATGTGGGATTACGTCTCCATTGTGCGGACCAATAAAAGGCTGGACCGCGCAGCCACGCGGCTCCGGATGCTGCACCGGGAGGTAAAGGACTTCTACTGGGGATACCGCATTACGCCGGACATTCTGGAATTGCGCAACCTGGTGGCGGTGGCCTCCCTGATCGTGGACTGCGCCATGCGCCGCAATGAAAGCCGCGGCCTTCATTTCAATACGGATTATCCCGGCAAGCTGGACCACCGCTTCGTCACCCAACTGCACCGATGGTAAACTACCGGCAGCGTCAACAGGCATTACGGAAGGGGCTCTTCGGGAGCCCCCTCCTGTCCGCATGCCTGCTCACGCTGCCGGTTCTGGTTTCCGCAGAAACCGCCAGGGCGGACATCCAGACAGGCCGGAGCGCCACCCGCGCCCTGGCGAACAGTTCCGGACGGCCCAAAGGCCCCGTCATCGTCACCCCAACGCAACGGGACCCCCTGCCCCGGGTCATCGTCAAATCGCCTGTTGCTGCAGAGGGAGGAAAGCGGCCCGCTCCCCGCATCCTTCCCAGGACGTCCAGGCAAAGCCCCGGTACCTATCCCTGGCGTCTCAACATTACCGCCACGGTCTTCTGGGTGGGGGAAGAACCCACGGAACGCAATCCGGTAGCCAACCACAAAAGCTCGTGGGATTCCGCATGGCGGGAAAACTTCGGCGGCTTCGACAACCCGGATCCCGTTTGCCGCACGAGGGACTTCCGCCCGAAAACATTCATCCCCCGGCAAAACCCCTTTTACGTGGCGCTCCCTTATAATGACGTTTCCAGAGGGGAGCATAAGGCGGAGGCGTCACGGGTCATCCCGTGGTTCCGCCGCGAATATGCGGGAAAGGGGCAATCCGTCTGCAAGGGCAGATGGGTGCAAATCGTCTACAACAAGCGTTCCTGTTTTGCCCAATGGGAAGACTGCGGCCCCTTCACCACGGAAGACTGGCCCTACGTCTTCGGAGACAAGCCTCCCGTCAATACCCAGAACAAAGGGGCGGGCATTGACATCTCCCCTGCCGTACGCGACTATCTGGGCATTACGGGAGGAACAGCCATTGTCCACTGGCGCTTTGTGGAATTTTACCGCATTCCCCGCGGCCCATGGTCCAAATACGGGGACAACAATCCCTTTGTCAATGCCGGGCTGGGAGCCGGGAAAAAATCCCTTCAGTTACGGGAAGACCGTCTGCGCCAGCAGCAGGAAGCCATTCAGCGGGAGCTATTGAAGGATCCCGCGAAACTCAGAAGGGAACTCCAGGGATAACCCCCTGTGCCGCCGCAGCCATGCAACGCCCACGCATTCTACATATTTTCAGCCGTTACGGCGAGGTTGGAGGGGAAGAAATCTGCTTCCATGCCATTACGGAGGCTTTGGGTGCCATAGCGGATGTCACTCCCTTTGTCTATTCAACGGAGGAGCTGTTCCATAGCCCCCACGGCGCCCTGAAGAAAATGGGTTATTTGCTCCACAACAGGGACGTGGAGCAAAAACTGCGCGAATGCCTGCGTGAAAACCGCTATGACGCATGGATCATCCACAATACGTTCCCGGCCATGTCCCCCTGCGTCTATGAACTGGCCCTGCATCAACCCGCTCCCGTCATCCACTACATGCACAATTACCGCTCCGGCTGCCTCAACGGAGTATTTTACCGGGACGGGGCGCCCTGCTTTTCCTGCCAAGGCGGCAACTATTTTCCCGGCATCATGCACGCCTGTTGGAGGAAAAACGCCGCGTACTCATCCCTGGCCGCCGCCGTCCTGTATAAAACGCGCCGCATGGGAGCCTGGAGCCGCTTTTCCTCCTACATTGCCATCAGCCGGCGCCAGCGGGAACTTCTCATCCAAACCGGAATACCGGAGGATAAAATCAGGGTTATTCCACATTTCATCCGGCAAACCCCCGCCTCTTCCGCCGGCCCGCCCCGCCGGGACGTCCTTTACGCCGGACGCCTGACGCAGGAAAAAGGAGTCCTGCAACTGGTTCAGGCGTGGAAACTCCTATCCCCCCCCGGCCGCATTCTCTACCTGATGGGAGACGGCCCCCTGCGCGGAGAACTGGAGCGTTATATCTCTTCCCGCCATCTTGAATCTATCCGCCTGACCGGGTTCATTCCCCATGAGGAACAAGGAGCCGTCCGCGCCGCCTGCGGCCTCTCCGTAGCGCCCTCCCTCTGGGAGGAAACCTTCGGTATGGTTGTCCTGGAATCATGGCTCCACGGCACGCCCGTCATCGTTACCCCGAACGGCGGCCTGCCGGAGCTCATCACCCACGGCAGGAATGGCTGGATTGCACAGGAACCTTCCGCGGAATCCCTGGCGGAGACGCTGCACACCGCCCTGAAGCAAGAAGAACGCTGGCCGGCCATGGGCGCGCACGGGCAACAACTTTTGTCCTCCACATACTCCCCCGCCGCATGGCTCCGGTCCATGGAAGCCCTTCTTGGCGAGCTCCGCGTTTTCCATTCATCTTCCACCCCACCAACATCATGAAATGGTACACATGCACGCCGGTGTCCTTCAAGGGAGACCATACTTTCTTTTCCCGCGATTCAGGCGCTTTCTGCAAGGCCTTTCAGAGAATCGGGGTGAAAAGCAGGGCCATCATGCCCACACCTGCCCAGGAAGGAGATGATCCCGACCTCATCCGCACGGAATACGCCAACCTGAAAGATGCAGCCTGGTGGAAGTCCCTGGGTATTGACGGAGTGATCCTGTACGCCTGGGGAATGGGCAAATACCTTCCCATCGCCAGAGCCATCCATGACGCGGGAATCTTTCTGGTAGTGTATATGGACTCATCCGGGCTGTTTTTTCCGTGGCAATACTGGCTTCCCATCGCGAAAAACATGTACACCAAAGACGTTTTCATTCACGGGAAAATCAAAGGTTCCGCTTTTTTCCTGCTGCGCCTTCTGAAACAGCACACATGGAACCTCGCCAGCAGGGGGCGCAGAAAACATTTGGACTCAGGGGACATGGTCGCCTTCCCCATTCCGGCAGCCCTCCAATCCGTTGCAGATAGGGAATGGCTCTATGGAAAATCCATCGTCCGGAAACTGGCTCTGGTTCCCAACCCCATTTCTTCCACCTGCCGCTTTGCAGGAGAGAAGCGCAACATCATTATGGCCGTAGGCCGCTGGGACGACCTTCTCTATAAACGCCCCTGCCTGCTGATGTCCACGCTGGAACAGGCGCTTGCCCACGCCCCGCACTGGGAAGCGGAAATTTACGGCAATATTCCTGACTTTCTCCGGGAATGGCACGGCAATCTTCCGGAGCCTCTTCGCACCCGGATTCATCTGGCTGGCTATATTCCCAATATTGAACTGCAAAAGAAACAATCCCAGGCCAGAATCAGTCTCTGCACCTCCTTGTCCGAAGGAACGCACCTTGCCTCCGCAGAAGCGCTGTGCGCCGGGGCCTCTGTCGTAGGGCCTCGCCTCACACCCCAGCTGAACTGCCTGCAATGGTACGTTTCCCATGATTCAGGCACACTCAGCCCGAACGATTCTCCGGAAAGCCTCTCCGGGGCACTTTTGGAAGAAATCCGCGCCTGGGACTCCGGAAAACGCAACCCGGAGGAAATATCCCGCTATTGGTGTTCCCTGCTGCATGCGGAAAATTCCTGCAAACGCATTATTGCCGCCTATGAAGCCGCCCAAGGCGGAAAAACCGGCCTCTAACTACCCGACAGGGCATGCGCCTCAATCCACACATCCTCCCATTTCCTGTCCGCCAGCGCCCCATAGAGAGGATGGCTCCACAACCGGGCGCGCATGGCCGCGGGAGAAGCCAGTCCCAGCAGAAAGCGCGCCAACTGGGAAGGGCGGGCCAGCGCGGGCTTCCTCTGCCCCGTCAGCTCCATGACGGCGGAGCGCAGCTCTTCCGGTAACGGGGGAAGTTCCTCTTCTTCCATGGCCGCAGGCAACATCCCACAGCACGCAGGACAATGCCCGCAAGGCCCGGACAGGTCCCGGAAACCGAAATAGGCATCCAGACTTCTATTCAGGCAGGCGGAAGACGTCAGCGTAGAAACGCAGGTTTTCCAGCGTTCCAGCCCGTTCAGCCGGGATCTGGAAAAATACCGCGCAAATTCCTCCGCAGCCTCTTCCGCGTCAAATCCTTCCGAATACAGATGAAGGGCTGCCTGGCGCAGCTCCACTTTCCATTCCCCGGAAAGAGCCAGGTCACCAAGCCAGGCGGCGGCTTCTTCCCATGAAATTCCCCATTCCACAGCCAGATCCTCCACCTCTCCCTGCCGGCGCATATCCATCCATTGCAGCCGGGCGCATTCCTCCCCGCCGCGGCCGCACAGAATTTCCTCCATCCGGAACAGAGGGCGCACCCTGTAATACTTGAACCCCGTCCCCTTCTCCCGTACGGAACCGGAACGTTTCAGGTCAAACAGCATCCGGTCCACCGCCACATCCGGCAAATCATAAACGGAGGAAGCCTCATACAGGGAAACAATGTGCTCCCCCCTGCGGGACAACAGGGATACCAGCCCTTTCATGCCGTGCCGGTCCGGCTCCGCCGCATGCAGCCGGTTGACTACGGCCACGCTGTCGCGGGCGGTGAGGAAGAGCACCGGGGTGTCCGCCCTCATATTCCGCAGATTGTCCGGCTTGGCGATGAACTGCAGTCCCCCCATCATGTCCCGGAACATGGACACGGTGGGCTTGGGGCGGCAGAGGGGGTCGGCCAGATAGGCGTCCACCGCCGCCGGGTCGCTGGAGATCCAGTCGGCGCCGGTGCGGTTGGGGCGGAAGCGGCGGGTGTAGGGCCCCAGGGAGAGGGCGTCCACCAGGGGGCTCACCCCCTGGCTGCCCAGGCGGCGGCACTCCAGGGAGGCCAGGGCCCTGCCCAGGGCCACCAGGGGAGCGGGCTCCTGGCCGGTGCCCGAGAGGATCACCCCGTCCAGGGTGCCCGGGTACTGGATCAGGTAGGTGCGGGTCAGGAAGGAGCCCATGGAGTGGCCCAGAAGGAAGTAGGGAAGGGCGGGGTATTTCTCCCCCTCCAGCTCCCGCAGGCGGCGGACGTCCCGGACCACCAGATCCCAGCCGCCCTTGGGGGCGAAGAAGCCGTAAGAGCCGTCCTCCACCGTCTTTCCGTGGCCCAGGTGGTCCTCGCCGCACACCAGGAAACCGTGGGCGGCGAGAAACCGGGATACCTCCTCATACCGGCCCATGTGCTCCGCCACCCCGTGGACGATCTG
>OLSX01003454.1_pt1 | contig 12819 bp, 7 predicted proteins | sample 1673141 | NCBI WGS metagenome assembly OLSX01 (sample SAMEA3136759, study PRJEB25190) | human gut metagenome | biome: human gut; feature: human-associated habitat; material: faeces | place: Austria | collected 2013
TTGGCGGCGTTGTTCATCTGGAAATTTGTCCCCGAGACGAAAGGAAAGACGCTGGAGGAGATGGAAGGTTATTGGAAACGGTAACCAAACCTGAGACAAGATAATATATGAGTAAAAAAGGACGGATCAATCTACCCGTCCTTTTTTCGTAATGAACCTTAATGCCCCAATTTAGACGCCGGATTTGCCATCGCCGCCCGATAACTCTGGAAAGTAACCGTAGATACGGTCAGTGTCATTATGATTACCAAAGCCACTAAAAATACCCATACGTAGATCGGCGTTTTATAAGCGAAGCTTCGTAACCAAATATGCACCCCATAGTAAGCAAGCGGGATCGAGATAATAAAACAGACGAGCGTGATCCGTAGGAAAGACGAGTTCAGCATCCAAAGGATTTGCCGGACCGTGGACCCATGTACTTTCCGCACGGCTATCTCCTTTTCCCGTCCCTGTAACTCAAAGATAACCAGTCCGAATACTCCCACGAGGGATAAAAAGACGGCCATCAGGCAAAGGGCGGTAATCAGCGCTCCCTGCCGCCCACTTTTACTGTAAAGCTCCTCCAGCGCCGTATCAAAGAAATGGATATCGGCCGGATAACCCGGGATCAATTCATCCGTTACCTTCCGGATATGCTCGATAGCCGTCCGGGGATTTCCGCCGGCGATCTTGACATAAGCGTATCTTTCCGGCACCGAACGGCGGTAATGATTCTTAGCCGAGGTCCAAAGTCCCATCGGGCGTAACTCTTTATACAGGGATTCATAATGGACATCCTCAAAGATACCGACAATCCGTACCGGTATATCATTATCCGTGATGCTTGTTCCTACCAAGTCCGATAGGTCGTCCGGTTTCTCGGGGGAAAGACCCGAGGCGATCTCCCTCGCTGCCGTCTCGCTAAGGAGGCAAACAGCCTGCGTGTTATTTGCCGCCTCATCCGTCGGCCGGAACTTCCTTCCGGCGATCATCTTTACATCCATTAGCTCCGGGAAATTGGCGGATACTCCCAGCCAGCTCATATAATAATGTTGGCCTTTGTAATTATACCCGATGAAAGAACGTGATTCGTCCGAGACAAATTTGAACTCACTAAAGGAAACATCACGGATAGCGGGGCTTTCCAAGAGACGTGCCTTGAACAATTCGCCCTTTTTCAAGGCCGCCCCCATGCTTAGTCTTACCTCCAGTACGTTTTCTTTGTTAAACCCCAAGTCCACGTTCCCTATATATCTGTTTTGCAAGGAGACGAACAACGCTCCGACAATCAGCGTGATCGAGATAACGAACTGGAACCCTATAAGTAACTTGCGAGTGTTCTTGGCCCGGTCGCTAAGGGTAAAAGACTTGTTCAGCGCCATGACAGGAGGAAACGAGGTGATATAGAAAGCAGGATACAAACCGGCTAGTATACCGCCGCCTGCGACAAGGAAGAATGTGTACGCCGGAATCTTCCAGTTGGCATACAGGTTCAACGGATGCCCCACCATATTCGTGACCCATTGCACGTTATTCAAAAATAACAGGAAAAGCAAGGCGAGGAAGAAGGCGACAACCGAGATTCCCAAGGACTCCAAGACCAGATACTTCCGTAGCGTGGCGTCCGAGCTTCCCAGCACTTTCTGGATGGTGATCGACTTGGTGCGTATCGGCGCCAAGGCTATCGACAGGTTGATATAATTGACCAAGGCGATACCTATGATCAGGATGGCGATAAAGAATAACATATTCGTCCGTAGCTTATTACCGATGGGAGCGGCGTCCGCTCGGACCGGCTGGCCGAAATAGAGATCAGACAAGGGCCGGAGGCGCATATCCTCGATCGTGAAACTTTTCAGGAAAGCCCGGCTATCGGCCATATAGGTCTCGGTAGTTACAGAGGCGGATTCCGGCGTCGACATCAGCAGATAACAATAGTAAAGGCCGGTATGCCAGTTTTCCATCATCTCTTTCTCCATGATCGGGATATACAGGGCATTCTTCACCCGGGTGTTTTCCGGGAAATCGCGAAAGACGCCTCCCACGATATATGCCGGCTCAAAACTAAGCCCATATATAATCGAGCCTTCGGCCCCGGCGAACTCCGACAGATAAACCGGCTTCCCGATAGGAGTTTCCGGGCCATGCTCTCTGGGATCAGCGTCCCTTCCGGACGTTTCAGGCAATCCGTATCGCCGGCCACCAGTTCGAAGCCAAAGACCTTGGTATATCCCGGGGTGATCCGTTCCACCTGCTCCATATAGCTCCGTGCGTCGGGCCCTTCACTGGCTGATATCCCAAAACGTACGGAGGAGTAAACAAGGTTGTTTGTGATAGCGGCCGCTTCTATATAAGGGGAGGCGGCGATGAAACGCTCGAGTTGTGGACGTGCGAAATTAGCCTCCCATATCCCGTCATCCCGCTTGTTTTCTAACTGAAAGATCCTTTCCCTGTTCAAGAGGGAAGCGTCGAAGCTATATTCATGACCGACATGTATGCTTATCAGCATGAATAACAGGAAAGCGAAGCTAAGTCCTAAAAGATTAGTGACCGTCGCTAATTTATAATGTCTCAAGACATAAAGCAGGTTCTTGAATGTACTTTGCATGGTATAAGTTCTTTTAATTTTAAACCCTTTGATCTGGAAATACAAAGCAAAGCTATTCCTTTATTTACGTTCCTGTGTTATTTTTTTGACAAACGGTTACTTTCTGTTGATGAATTGTGATATTATCAATAATTTCCTTATTTTTGCCATCATACTTCAAAAAGAAACAAGCGTTATGTTACACAAAGGCTATCGGATGCTTTTCAACTGCCTGATGTTTTATCTCTAGCAGATACTCTCCCTATATAAACTCATGGGGGCGGGGATGCCCGTCCTGTGTAACAATAAAAAATAACCTTGATGAGGGCGGATAGATCCTACCTCTACGATAAAACATATAATTTTATGAATACAACCCATCACACACATTCATGCGTACATGATACCGTCTCTTCCGTAGGAGCGAACAATTTCGGGATGAACGACCGTATCAAACGTTTGCGCCGGCAGACCTTTGAGGCCCAACCTTCCCTATCGATCGAGCGGGCCTTGATCGAGACCCGTTTTTATCGGGAGAATTACGGAAAGTATCCGATCCCTATCCTGCGTGCCTTGAACTTCCTTGAGATCTGCAAGCAGAAGACGATCTATATCGGCGAGGACGAGTTGATCGTTGGCGAGCGGGGGCCCCGCCCCAAGGCCGTGCCTACCTTCCCGGAACTTACCTGCCATAGCGTGGAGGACCTGCATATATTGAATACCCGGGAGCTGCAACGTTACACAATCTCCCAAGAAGATATCGATACTTACGAGCGGGAGGTGATCCCGTACTGGAAAGGCCGTACCCAGCGGGAGCGCATCTTCAGCCACGTCCCCAAGGAATGGAAAGAGGCGTACGAGGTGGGTATGTTCACCGAGTTCATGGAGCAACGTGCCCCCGGGCATACCGCTTTGGACGGCAAGGTCTACCAATATGGCCTGCTGGACTTGAAGAAACGTATCGAGGGGGAACTAAGCGCTTTGGATTTCATGAACGACCCCGAGGCCACGGACAAGCAGGAGGAGCTGACGGCCATGTCTATCTCCTGCGACGCCGCTATCCTGCTTGCCGAGCGACATGCGGACTTGGCCGACGAGATGTCTCTCACCGAAAAAGATCCTCGTCGTGCCGCTGAGCTGAGGAAGATCGCCGAGGTATGCCGCTGGGTTCCCGCCCACGCTCCCCGTACCTATTGGGAAGCGATCCAGATGTACTGGTTTGTCCATCTAGGTACGATCACGGAGCTGAATGGTTGGGATGCCATGAACCCTGGCCATTTCGACCAGCATCTGGCGCCTTTTTACGAGAAAGAGATCGCCGCCGGAACCTTGACCCGTGACGAGGCGAAAGAGTTGATGTCTTGCTTCTTCATCAAGGTAAACAATCATACCGCCCCGCCGAAAGTGGGTATCACGGCGAAGGAGAGCGGGACCTATAACGATTTCACGAACCTGAACATCGGCGGCATCCGGGCGGACGGCAGCGACGGCGTAAGCGAGGTCTCCTATATCATGTTGGAGACGATCGAGGAGCTGCATATCCTCCAGCCCGGCAGCGCCATCCACGTCAGTGCCCGTACGCCGGAGCGTTTCCTCCGTGCCGGATGCAAGGTGATCCGCCAAGGCCACGGCTATCCGTCGGTATTCAACCCGGATGTGTACGTGCAGGAGTTGATGCGGCAAGGCAAGTCGCTGCGTGATGCCCGCGAGGGAGGTTGCAGCGGTTGCATCGAGGTGGGCGCTTTCGGGAAGGAGGCGTACGTGCTGACCGGTTACCTGAACGTGCCGAAGATATTGGAGGTGACGCTGCATAACGGCGTAGATCCGGTAAGCGGCCGCAAGGTCGGTCTGGAGACCGGCGATCCCCGTGGTTTCCGGACGTATGAGGAGCTTTACGCGGCGTTCATGCGCCAGATCCATTATTTCGTGGACATGAAGGTGCGGGTCAGCAACTATATCGACCGCATGTTCGCCAAGTACGCCCCCGCCACGTTCCTCTCCCTGTTTATCGATGATTGTATCGCGAAGGGTAAGGATTACTACAATTGCGGGCCTCGTTACAATACCACTTATATCCAGTGTACCGGATTAGGCACGATAACCGATAGCCTTTCCGCTTTGCGGAAACACGTCTTCGAGGATAAGACCTTCACGATGGAAGCCTTGTTGGATGCGATGGCGGATAATTTCGAGGGACATGAGCCGATGCGCCAAATGATCCTGAACCGTACGCCTTTCTTTGGCAACGATGATCCGTACGCCGACCAGATCGCCGTCCGTGTCTTCGACGATTTATATGATGCGATCGAGGGCAAGCCGAATACGAAAGGGGAGTGTTTCCATTTGAATATGTTATCCACCACTTGCCATGTCTACTTCGGCAAGGTGATGGGAGCCACCCCGAACGGCCGCTTGGCCGGGCGTGCCATCTCCGACGGTACCTCGCCCTCGCACGGAGCCGATACCCACGGGCCGTCCGCCGTTGTCAAGTCCCTCGGTAAGCTGGATCAGGTGAAGAGCGGCGGCACGCTGCTGAACCAACGCTTCCTGCCCAGCCTGCTCCGGCGGGAGGAGGATATCTCGAAACTGGCCTCCTTGATTCGTAGCTACTTCGCCTTGGGTGGCCATCATATCCAATTCAACATCGTGGATACGGAAACGCTTTACGCCGCCCAGAAGTGCCCGGAGGACTACCGGGATCTGCTGGTCCGTGTAGCGGGCTATAGCGACTATTTCAACGATATGAACGCCGATTTGCAAGCGGACGTGATCGCACGGACGGAGCAAGAGACTTTCTGAGCCATGCTGTTATTCGATATCAAACGATACGCCATAAACGACGGGCCGGGCATCCGTGTCACGATCTTCATGAAAGGATGCCCGCTTGCCTGCGTATGGTGCCATAACCCGGAAGGCATCTCGCCCCGGGCGGAGAAGCTGTATACGAGAAAGAAGTGCATAGGTTGCGGGGCCTGCGTGGATGTATGCCCCACCGGGGCGTTGACCTTGACGGAGGCGGGTATCGTCACGGATCGGTCTCTGTGCCGGACATGCGGTAGATGCGCCGAGGTTTGTCCCACCTTGGCGATGGAGATGTCCGGCCGTGAGTATTCTATCGACGAGGTCATGCGTGAGATCGAGAAAGAGACGGTCTTTATGGATCGCTCCGAGGGAGGCGTTACCTTCTGCGGGGGAGAGCCGTTGTCGCATCCGTCGGACTTGGTTGCCCTGCTGGATCGTTGCGGAGCGTTGGGAATCCATCGTGCGGTGGATACGACCTTGTTCGCCTCGCCGGATACCGTCCGTAGCGTAATGGAGCGCACGGATCTTTTTCTGGTGGATTTAAAGCATATGGATTCCGGTAGCCATTGTCGTTTCACGGGTGTCCCGAACGAGCGTATCCTCTCCAATCTTCGGATGATCGCCGAGGCCGGCATAGACTTCCTCATCCGTATCCCGTTGATCGAGGGAGTCAATGCGGATGAGGAAAATATATCCCGTTCCGCCATCTTCTTGGCCTCCTTGCCGTGGGAGCGGAAAGTCGTTAATCTCCTCCCGTACCACGACATCGGAAAAGGTAAGCACGATAAGCGAGGAACCCTCTACAATCCCGGGCACCTTCCGCTATCCACCCCTTCCGAAGCAGTCCTGCAAAGGTGTATCGATCAATTCGCCTCCTGCGGGATAACTGCGTTGATCGGAGGATAATTAGAATAGGGGTGGGAACTGCTCGCCCTCATTTTACCATTTCTTCCGATACTCCGTAGGCGATATCCCGACGTGTTGCTTGAAGTATTTACCGAAGAAGGATTGGTTGGCGAAGTTTAGCCGGTCTGATATCTCTTGGATGGAAAGGGTGGAGGAGGATAATAACGCCTTCGCCTCCAAGACAACGTAATTATCGATCCATTCCCCGGCCGTACGGTTGCTGACGTTCTTTACCAAAAGGGATAAATATTTGGGAGTCACACATAATTTCCCGGCGTAGAAAGCTACCGATCGTTCCTGCTTATGATGTAAGGCGAGCGTTTGTATGAACGCTGCGAACAACTCCTCTTGCCGGCTCTTCTTCACCTCGATCGGCATATGATTCTTAAACATGCCGTAAACCTCGTGGAATACCGCCAACAATAAGCTCTGGGCAATCTCTTTCCGGTAAGGATGCCCTTTCGCTTTCACTTTCTTCCAGAGAAAAGAATGATATTCCTTGATACAACCTATCTCCTCGGCATTCAACTCAGTGACCGGATGCTCCTTGATGTAGAAGAACGCCGGCAAGGTATTCTGTATATGAGGAATGATCTCCTCCATGAAATTCTTGGAGATGACGATGAAGATCCCGGCCACGTCCTCGCTACGTTCCACGTGTTGGATGATCTGATCGGGCAAGGACAATACGAGATGGTTTTCCCCTACGACATATTCCTCCATATTGATCCGTATACGCATGAAGCCTTTCGTACAAAGCGCGAATACGACGGCGTCTATTCGCATCGGATGGTCGAGCGAGGGAATATCGTCGATGTTATCGAATATGGCGAAATCCTCGTCGATGAAGTCTATGCCGGGTACGTTCTCGATAAGAGAGATACAAGCTTGAGGTAGATCTGTTACGTTCATAATTTATTCTTGTTTGGGCGATAAAATTAGTGAAATAATAGAATAATCCAATTGAAATGTGTCAAATGGGACAATTTGGTTGCAAAACGGAACTTCTTTGGAGTGGATAAACTCATCATCTTCGCGGTATAATAAATCATACGATATGAAAAGGATGAAAGGCATTGTTTATGGAGGATTATTATCCGTCGTATTCGTGCTGTCCGGATGTTCGGGCAGTCAAAAAGAGGGACGGGATAGTAAAGAGATCCCGGTGGAGATCGTGAAGGTAGCGAAGACCGTTCCGGCTGATACAAGGAATTATGTGGGAACGGTAGAGGAGGTCGTATCTTCCTCGATTAGTTTTCAGGTGATGGGTAATGTAGAGCGAGTATTGGTGGGCGAGGGGCAGAAGGTCCGTGAGGGCCAACTACTAGCGGTGTTAGACAAGGCGACGCTGGAAAACGCCTATAACGCCTCGGCAGCTTCCTTGCGACAAGCGGAGGACGCCTATGCCCGCATGAGAACCTTGCACGAGAATAAGAGCCTGCCGGATATGAAATGGGTAGAGGTGGAGAGCAAATTGGAACAGGCCCGTTCCATGGAGCGAATCTCGAGGAAAAACCTTGAGGACCGGAACCTGTATGCCCCGTTCGGCGGCGTTATCGGCAAGCGCATGGTTGAGGCGGGAGAGAACGTGCAGCCCGGGCAACCGGTTTTCTCCTTGTTAAGGATAGAGGCGGTAAACGTGAAGATCGCCGTTCCGGAGAATGAGGTCGCCACGCTCGGCGATCAAGCCGCTATGATAAAGGTAGCCGCTCTGGGCGGACAATGTTTTGAGGGGAAAGTGACGGAGAAAGGTATCGTGGCCAACCCTATCTCCCATACTTACGAGGCGAAGATCCGGCTGGAGAACCCGTCTGGCGCTTTGTTGCCCGGCATGGTTTGCGATGTACGCCTGTCGGGAGAGGAATCCGTGCCGGCTATCACCTTGCCGAACAACGCCGTGCTGATAGCGAACGACGGGGGGCGTTTCGTCTGGAAGGTCGTAGACGGAAAGGCGAAAGCTACGCCCGTACGGACGGGCGACTTGACGGAGCGAGGCTTGTTTATTCTGGAAGGGTTGAACGAGGGGGATATCGTCGTGATAGGCGGTTACCAGAAAATCAGTGAGGGCATGAGAGTGCGTGCGTTATGAGAGAACGTAAAAACGGAGTGATCGAATGGACCATGCGTCATTACCAGATCACGTTGCTGGTGATTACCGTGCTGGTCGGGTTGGGTATTTTGGGTTTGGTGGACATGCCGAAACAGGAGTTTCCGGAGTTCACCATCCGCCAAGGCGTGGTAGTGGGTGTTTACCCCGGGGCGACTTCCGGAGAGGTGGAGGAGCAGTTGGCCAAGCCTTTGGAGAGATACCTGTTTACCTTCAAGGAGGTAAAGAAGAAAAAGACGTACTCCATGTCAAGGGATGGAATGGTGTACGTGATGGTGGAGCTGAACGACGACGTGAACAATAAAGACGAGGTCTGGTCGAAGATCAAGCTCGGCTTGCAGAACTTCAAGTCGCAACTGCCCTCGGGCGTACTCGCCGTCATCGCGAATGATGATTTCGGCGATACTTCCGCCTTATTGATCACCTTGGAATCGGAAGACAAGACCTACCGGGAATTGCAGCGATACATGGAGACGCTGGAAGACCGCCTGCGCCGGATCGAGTCCGTATCCAACCTGCGCCGTTACGGGGTACAAAACGAGCAGATCTCGGTCTACTTGGATCCAGACAAGCTAGCCGCTTACGGACTAGATACCCGTATGCTGATGACAACCTTGTTCACCCAAGGCTTTACCACCGCCTCCGGCTCCTTGGAGAATGGCGGCTTGGACATTCCCATCCACCTTTCCGTGACCTATCCCTCGGAGCGGGAGGTAGGCGAGCAGATCCTGCTGGCCGATGCCGACGGGCATATGATCCGCTTGAAAGACGTGGCCCGTATCGTGCGGGAATATCCCGAGCCGGATAGCTATATAACGAACAACGGCAAGAAAGCGATCATCCTTTCCATGGAGATGCGTGAGGGCCATAATATCGTACGATACGGAAAGGAGGTAGACGAGGTATTGCACGCTTTCGAGCGGGATCTTCCCGAGAGTGTCTCGATCCGCCGGATCGCCGACCAGCCGAAGGTGGTGGGAGACTCGGTAAGTTCCTTCGTGCGGGATTTGTTCGTGTCCATCGTGGTCGTGATCTTGGTGATGATGGTACTCTTCCCTTTCCGCTCGGCATTGGTTGCGGCTACTTCCATCCCGATCAGTGTCTTTATCTCGATCGGTGTCATGTACGCTTGTGGCATCCCGCTGAATACGGTGACGCTGGCCGCCTTGATCGTGGTATTGGGCATGATCGTGGATAACTCCATCATCGTGATAGACGCCTATCTGGAATATCTGGACAAGGGCTATTCCCGTTGGTACGCCGCCGTCTATAGCGCCAAGAACTATTTCAGCTCGATTTTGTTGGCTACGCTGTGTATTTGCGTGATCTTTTTCCCGTTGCTTTTCACGATGACGGGGCAGATGTTGGATTTCGTGACCTTCTTCCCTTGGACGCTTTCCATCTCCCTCATGGTGTCGCTGGCGGTGGCGATGGTCTTTATCCCGCTGCTGGAGCGGGTCTTGATCAAGAAGGGATTGAAGTCCGGGCGGGAGAATAAGGGAAAGAAGAGGTTCAATCTGCTGGATACCGTACAGGCCGTCTATACGAGGGCGCTGACGTGGACTTTCCGTTTCCCGAAAGCCACGATCGGTCTAGGCATCCTGACGGTTGCCTTGGCGATCCTGATGATCACTCAACTGAGCCAGCGTATGATGCCGATAGCCGACCGGGATCAGTTCGCCGTCGAGATCTATCTCCCGCAGGGAACCTCGCTGGACCGTACCGCCGCCGTGAGCGATAGTCTCTATAAGCTGTTGTCGGAAGATGAGCGCATCCTGTCCGTCACCTCCTTTATCGGAACTTCCTCGCCCCGTTTCCAAGCTACCTACGCCCCGAACTTGGCCGGGAAGAATTACGCCCAGTTCATTGTCAACACCGCCTCGGTAGAGGCCACCCGTAGCGTGTTGGATGATTATACGGACCGCTACGCCGATTATTTCCCCGACGCTTACGTGAAGTTCAAGCAACTGGATTACCAAAACGTATCCTCTCCTTTAGAGGTCCGTTTCATGGGAGACGATATCGCCCGGTTGAAGCAGGCCGGGGATTCCTTGATGGCCGTGTTGCGTGAGATGGACGGCTTGGTCTGGGTACACACCAATTATGAGGAGGCCTTACCCGACGTACGGGTTCGATTGGACCCAGTGGAAGCCTCCCGCCTCGGGATCACGAAGGCGATGGCCTCGGCCGATCTGGCGATCCGTTACGACGGCCTCTCGGTTGGCTCCCTCTGGGAAGGCGATTACGCTTTGCCGATCCAGCTGAGATCCGATAAGAAAGGGGAGGGTGACGCGTTCGATAAGGTCGGCGACCAGTATCTTCCCACCATCGTCCCCGGCGTGAGCGTCCCGCTCCGGCAAGTCTCCACGATCGAGGGAGGCTGGAATGAGGGGCAGATCGTCCGTCGCAACGGCGTGCGTACCTTGAGCGTCTTCGCCGAGGTAACCCGGGGGACCAACCAGAACGCTATGCAGAAACGGATCGAGCGAGTCATGGAAAGCCGTATTATCCCGACCTTGCCCGAGGGCGTGACGTACGAGTACGGTGGAGCCAAGGAGCTGGATTTCGAGACGATGAACCCGCTGATGCAGGGCTTGGCGATCGCCGTGATCATTGTTTTCTTCTTCCTGTTGGTCAATTTCAAGAAGATCGGCTTGGCGTTGGCGGCCCTGTCCTCGTTGCTGCTCACCTTGTTCGGGGCGGCGCTGGGCTTGTGGGCGTTCCATATCGATTTCAGCTTGACGTGCGTCTTGGGCGTTATTAGCTTGATCGGTATCGTGGTGCGAAACGCTATCTTGATATTCGAGCATGCGCAAGACCTGCGGCTCCATAAGCATTATAGCCCGAGGGATGCCGCCTTCGACGCCGGCCGGCGACGCATGCTCCCGATCTTCCTGACCTCGGCTACAACGGCCGTGGGCGTGGTGCCCATGATCATCAGCGGCAGTTCCCTTTGGATGCCGATGGGTGTGGTGATCTGCTCGGGAACGGTCTTCTCGATGATCTTGGCGGTCATCATCCTGCCTGTTTTCTATTGGAAGATATTCGGGAATAAATGAATGATACGGATGTGGATTAGGATATAATATAGGAATGAATATATGCGGAAAAAAGAGATGATAAAAAGATGGATATATGGCATCGTCGGTTCCCTCGTCTTATGCGTGGGGACCGTGAGCGCCCAGCGGACATTATCGCTGGAAGAATGCCGGGAAATGGCTTTGGAGAATAACGCGAAGATGAAGAACGCCCGCTTAGACGTAGAAGGGGCGAGGGAAGGAAAAAAGGAGGCCTTTACGAAATACTTCCCGAATGTCAGCGCCGTGGGAACGGCATTCAAGGCGAACCACGGGATGATGGATATGAGCGTGATACCGGGCCTTCTCGAGTTGTCGATGATGGATGACGGCTTGCTGGGTGGGGTGACCGCTATCCAGCCCGTGTTCGCCGGCGGACAGATCGTGAACGGCAATAAGCTGGCCGACTTGGCGCTCGAGGTGAGCCGTTACCAGATGCGCCAATCCGAGGATGAGGTAGCCCTGACGGTGGAGCGGTATTACTGGCAATGGATCTCCCTTCACGAGAAATTAAGGACGATCGAGATCGTGGAATCCTTGGTGGGGAGTCTTTATAAGGATGTGGAGGTAGCGGTCGGCGCCGGCGTGACGACTCGTAATGACCTACTGCAAGTCCAGTTGAAAAAGAACGGCGTGGCGAGCGACCGCCTGCGGGTGGAGAACGGCTTGCGCCTTTCCAAGATGGTGCTGGCTCAATATATCGGTATCGGGGAAGATGATTTCGAGATCGATTTCACGCTGCCCGCCGAGGTGCCCTCCCCGGAGCTTTACCGGGTGAGCCATGAGGAGGCGCTCCCTACGACACTCTCTTATAAATTGCTGGAGAAGAACGTGGAGGCCGCCCGTCTTCAACAAAAGCTGAAGGTTGGGCAATACTTGCCCACCGTGGGGATCGGAGCCGGGTATATGTATCACAACTTACTGGATAAGGACCGTCCGTTCGGCATGGTTTTCGCTACCGTAGCGATTCCGATCAGTGATTGGTGGGGCGGCTCGCACGCCATCCGGAAGCAAAAGCTTCAGGTGAAGGCGGCCGAGTATTCCCGCCAAAACGCCAATGAGCTTCTGTTGGTGCAAATGCGGAAGCTTTGGAACGAGCTGGAGGAGTCTTATAAGCAAGTCAAGCTCTCGGAGGAATCCATAGCGACGGCCGAGGAGAATGTCCGCCTTAATACGGACTATTATAAGGCGGGCACGGTTACGCTGAGCGATCTTCTGGACGCCCAATCGCTCCTCCAGCAAAGCCGTGACCAGTATACGGGTGATTATACGGCTTATTTGATCAAACGTACGGAATATTTACAGGCGACAGGGCGTTAATTTGTTTTTTTTCCATATATTTGCAATATTAAAGATTA
>OLSX01003455.1_pt1 | contig 12811 bp, 9 predicted proteins | sample 1673141 | NCBI WGS metagenome assembly OLSX01 (sample SAMEA3136759, study PRJEB25190) | human gut metagenome | biome: human gut; feature: human-associated habitat; material: faeces | place: Austria | collected 2013
CATGATTCCAACCATACTCAATTCTGTGTGCAGGTGGGGTAACGGTATGCTGGTAAACGGAAAACTTGTGGTGCTGAAAGGTATGGCGTGAACTTCGAAGTGTGGCCAGAGGCCATTGAATTAGGACGTATGTTTGCTGCGGAAGGCTACGAACTGGCACTGGTCGGGGGTCCTGTCCGCGACCTGCTGCTGCATCGCAAATCGCATGATTTGGATTTCTGCACATCGGCGCGTCCCGAGCAGTTTGAGCATATTCTGCGCCGTTTTGGGCATGATGGCTTCTGGGATATGGGCCGCAAATTCGGCACGCTCGGCGCGATGCGCAGGCGTGAGGACGGCACCGAGGTGAAAGTGGAGGTGACCACCTACCGTTCCGACACGTACGATCCCGACTCGCGCAAGCCGGAAGTCAATTACGGCGACACGCTGGAAGGCGATCTTTCCCGCCGCGATTTCACCGTCAACGCGATGGCGTTGCGTGTTCCGGAACTCGAATTCGTCGATCCGTTCGGCGGTGCGAACGATTTGGCCAAAGGCGTGCTGCGTACCCCCGTCGATCCGCGGCAGTCGTTCGACGACGATCCGTTGCGCATGATGCGCGCCGTGCGTTTCGTGGCGCAGCTCGGCTTCCGCATCGAGCCGGAAACCGCCGAAGCGCTGTCCGACATGGTCGATCGCATCGAAATCGTCTCCGCCGAACGTGTGCGCGACGAACTGGTCAAGCTGCTGCTGTCCGATCGCCCGCGCGCCGGCATCGAAGCGTTGGTCGATTCCGGTCTTGCCGACATCGTGCTGCCGGAAATTCCCGCGCTGCAGCTGGAAATCGACGAGCACCATCGCCATAAGGACGTGTTCGAACACACCATGATCGTCATCGAACGCGCCGTTGCCCTCGAAACCGGTTCCGACGGTCCGGTGCCGGCCCCGGACCTGACGCTGCGTCTGGCGGCTCTGCTGCACGACATCGGCAAGCCGAAGACCCGTCGTTTCGAAGCGGGCGGCAAGGTGAGCTTCCACCGTCATGACGCCGTCGGCGCGAAGATGACGCGCAAGCGTTTGAAGGCACTGCATTTCGACCACCACATGGTCGAGGACGTCAGCGAGCTGGTCAACCTGCATCTGCGCTTCCACGGCTACGTGGAGGAGCCGTGGACGGATTCCGCGGTCCGCCGCTACGTCAAGGACGCTGGCCCGCTGTACGAGCGTCTGAACCGCCTTACGCGCGCCGACACGACCACACAGAACAAGCGCAAGGCCATGATGTTCTCGGCGGCCATGGACGAGATGGAACAGCGTGTACGCGACCTGAAAGAAAAGGAAGACTTCGACGCGATCCGTCCTGACCTCAACGGCGACGAGATCATGCAGCTGCTAAGCATCGAACCAGGCCCGATGGTCGGCAAGGCGTACAAGCACATGCTGGAATACCGCCTCGATAACGGTCCGGTGGAGCGTGACGTGGCCGTTGCCGAGCTGGAACGCTGGTACAAGGAGCAGGGCGAATAGCGATTGACATGCGGTGGTTTCGCCGCATGCATGGAACAGTGTGCTTGGAACAGCTCGAATACGAAAACCCGCGTTCCCGATTGGGGGAGCGCGGGTTTTTCATATTGCCTATATCGATTTCGATTGGCGGTCAGCTTTGCGGATTCACCGCATCATGCTCGGGCGCCTTGGGCAGGTCGGTCATCTTGTCCACCGCGACGCAGCCCTGGATGCCGGTGATCGCCTTGCCTGCGGCGGGAACCTTCTTCGTATCCTGCAGATTGTCGAATGTGGCGCCCACGATGACGTCGATCAGCTGGTCCTGACGGTCGTCCATAACCAGCATGGCGTCGGTGAAATTGCTTGCCACGGTGTACGCCTGATTCACGCCGTTCTTGCCGAAGACGATCATCGTGCGATCCACCTTCTTGGTGTAGTTGTCCGGCGTCTGGGGGTTGAACTCGCGGTTCTGCAACGCGTCGCTCACCGCCTTGGCGAAGCCGGAGAACTTCGTGCCGTTGAGCACACGCAGCGTGATGTTGCGATTCTCCACATACTTGGCCTTGTTGCCGTCGGCTTCCTTGATGGGGCACGGTGCCTGCTGGCCGTAGTTCGGCTGTATGGCGGCCGACTTGACGTTGCCCAGGCCTCCGACATGGAAAAAGAACAGCAGGGACACCACCATGGCGACCACCATGACGGCTCCGACGATGCTGAACACCGTCTTCTGACGGCGGCGAATGTACTCTTTGCGCGCGGCGCGCTCGTCGTTAGCCTGGGTCATTTACGAATTCCTTTTGAACAAACCAATTGCCATCAACTTTACTGTCATGCGGTGATATGTGTCATGCGGTGATATGCACAATCGGTCGGGCTGGGGCGTTCGTGGCGATGATGCGATCGACGCAACGGCTGTCCTGCCATGCCCGCTGCACGGCGTCCGCCGCATCCTCCGTCGGCACGAACGCGATGACGGACGGGCCGGAACCGGAGACGAACGCCTGGCTGGCTCCCGCACGCAAGGCTTCCTCGATCGCCTGTCCGCTACGCGGATGCAGGGAGACCGCCGCCTTCTGCAGGTGGTTCTCATCGCCATCGCCGGCACCGATCTGATCGAATGTGGCATACACTTCCGGCGTGCGCAGTTCCGCACGGTATGCGCCGACCAGCAGATGGCCGGTAAACCCACGTTCCGTAAGATCGCGTACGATATCGCCATCGTCATCAAGCTGTTCGATGCGTTCGCCGAAACCGGTGCCGCGCGCGTAACCGCCGGTCAGACAGAACGGCATGTCCGCGCCCAGCGTGGCCGCGACTTCCTGCAGGCGTTCGATCGGCCAATCGAGATCCCACAACGTGTTCAATGCCAGAATCGTCGCCGCCGCATCGGCGGAACCGCCGGCCATGCCCGCACCGACGGGGATGCGCTTGTCGATGTTCAACGCCACGTCCGGCTCATGGCCGCTCGCTTCGGCCATGGCGAACAATGCCAGCACGGCGTGGTTGCGGCGCATATCGCTGCCGGAAGAGGCCAGGTCGCCCAGATACGCGCCCTCGAGATTCAGCGAGAAGCCGCTTCCCGGCGCTTTGCGCGTGGCGGTGACGGTGTCGTATACGCCGACCGCGCAATAGATGGTGTCGAGTTCATGACGGCCGCCCCATTCGGCATGCGACGGGCCCACATGCAGGGTCAGATTCGTTTTCGCCGGGCAGTCCACGCTCACGGCGTTGATGGTGGCCATTCCGATGGCGGGCGAATCAATGGTGCTCATGACGCGAACACCTCATCCAACGCGCGTGCCAACGCCACGAATTCGTCGATGGTGAGCGTCTCGCCACGACGGGTCGGGTCGATGCCGGCCTTCTCGAACGCTTCGGACGGCACGATTTTCTTCAATGCGGCGTGCAGGGTCTTGCGGCGCTGCCCGAAAGCCGCGTCGATCAAACGGAACACGGTTTCGCGATCCACCACGGAACCGTCCGCATTGTCCGCGGCGGGGGTGTGACCGCCCGGGTAGCGCTTGAACAGCACCAGCGCGGAATCGACGTTCGGGGCCGGCCAGAACACGTTGCGGCCGATGACGCCCACGCGTTCCGCGGTGCCGTACCATGCGAGCTTCACGCTCGGCGTGCCGTAGATCTTCGAACCGGGCTTCTCGCTCAAACGGTCCGCCACTTCCTTCTGCACCATCACCAGGAAGGTGCCCAGATTGTCGAAACGTTCCAACAGGGTGAGCAGAATCGGCGTGGCCACGTTGTACGGCAGATTGGCCACCAGCGTGAAGGAATCGTCATCCTTGAAATCGGGCAGATTCTCCGGATTGACGGTAAGTGCGTCGCGGTTGACCACACGGAAGCGGTCCACGGCGTCCGGCATGAATTCGGCGATGGTTTTCGGCAGGCGTTCGGCGACCGGCGGGTCGATTTCCACAGCCGTCATCGTGGCGCCGGTTTCCAGAATCGCCAGCGTCAGCGAACCCAGTCCGGGACCGACTTCCAGCACATGGTCGTCGGCGGTCACGCCGGCCTCGCGCACGATGCGACGCACGGTTCCCGGATCAATCACGAAATTCTGCCCGAATTTCTTCGTCGGGCTGATACCCGCGTCGGCGGCGATGCGTCGGATGTCGGCCGCCCCCAGCAAATGGCCCTGCGTATGCTCGTTCACGTTTTCCGTCATTCCCTCTTCTGTCATTCCCTCATTATCCGTTCATGCCGGTACGAAAATCGTTGGCGATTAGCCGGATCAGTACCATCCGGTCTGTTCGGAGTGCTGCCACGCCGCGGACGGGCTGCCGTACCGCTGTGCGATGTAGCTCAGACCCCAGTCGATCTGCACGGCGGCATCGTCCTTCCAATTCGCGCCGAACGTGGCCATTTTGCTGCCCGGCAACGCTTGTGGAATACCGTATGCGCCCGAATACACGTTTTCCGCGCTCCAGCTCCATCCGGATTCGCGATTCCAGAGTTTGACCAGATCCGTCCAGTTCTGGCCGGTCCAGCCGCGCTGCGCCGCCGCGCCGGAAGCGTAGGCCTGTGCCTGTGCCGCGGAAGGATGGTACAAGCGGCAGCCTGCGGAAGGATTGCTCGGCTGCGGCGTGGGCTGCGGTTTGGGCTGGGGTGCGGGAGTCGGCTGCGGTGCAGGGGTTGGTGTGGGGGTCGGTGCCGGATCGTCCTTCTTGGTGTTGTTGGAATTGTTATTCGAGTTGTTGTTCGAATTGTTCTTATCCGAGGAATCCGACTTGTTCGAATCGGTTTTGTCGGAATCGGACTTATTGTCGTTTTTATTCGAGTCGTTCTTACCCGAATCGTTCTTGCCGTCGTCCGTCTTGCCGGAATCGCCGTTATCGCCGTTGCTGTTGCCGTTGCCGCTGTTGCCGGATTTGTCGGAATTGTCGGAATTGTCGGTATCGTCCGTAGTTTTTTCCGGTCCGACCGCAATGACTTTGTCGATGGCGATTTTCGTGGTCTTCTCTCCGGTCAGCGTCTCGCTTTCCTTCACGCCATCCACGTAGGTGACGGCGTACGTCTGCTGGATTTCGCCGTTTTCGCCTTCCTGCCGTACCGTGACTTCGCCCGGCTGCAGGTTCGGGTCGATGATGGTCTGCGTGCCGAACGGCACTTCCTTCGTGCGGGTCTCCTCACCATGCGTCACGCGGCGGACGCGCAGAATGGTCTTTTTGCCGTCCTTTTCGACGCTGACGCGATCCTCCTTGCCCAACGTGATGCCTTTGGCGTCAAGAATGGAGGCGGCGGGCAGCTTGCCGTTCGGCGCCACCGAGCTTTTCCCGTCCGCGATGACGGTGACGGGCCCCTTCTGGTTGATGATGAGACCGCCGGTGAGCTTGTTGTAGACGTTGCTGATATTGACGGTGATTTTCGCCGCTTCGGTTTCGTTTTGGTTGAAGAAGTCCAGCAACTGCTCGGCGCTGGACGCGACCGTCCAGAACGGCACTTCCTGGCCGTCGATGGTGATGGTGGTCTGGTATGCGCTCTGCACGTTCACCACATCATGGTTCTTCAGCATGCTGGTCGGGCTGGTCGACTCCACCAGGTCGTGCGTTTTGACTTTCACGCCCTGCTCCTGCAGCAGACGGTCCACGCTCATCGCATATGTGGTCACCGTGGTGGTCTCCCCATTGACGGTCAATGCCACGGATTTGCGCGCGCCCACACCAAACGCCAACGCCGAAGTCAAAGTCAATGAGGCCACGCATGCCATGACGCGGACACGACGAAGCGTCACGAATCTCCGAGGGGTCCACCTTCTCGTCATTTATCCTCTTTTCAGCGCTGCCTACAACGCCGTTATTGTAACGGCTCAGCTGGAACGGTCGCCGTGCTTTCCGATGGTTTTATCCATACCGCCACATTTTTGAAAGCAGGTGCGAAAAGCGAAAAATAAAAAGGGGGCAGGAGAGAAGGGGATGTCCTGCCCCCGGTCGGACGAGACAGGTTGGGGGACGTCTCGTCCGCTTTGCCAGAAGTCTCAAGTTGGGGGAAGACTTCTGGAGCACTTACCCATGGTAAGAGGTCCAAGCCCGTCATACGGGTTCGAGCCTCCTGTCGGGATCGAACCGACGACCTGCCGCTTACAAGGCGGCCGCTCTGGCCATCTGAGCTAAGGAGGCATGTCCTCTTTTGCTATGAAAACAACAGAGGAACGATGAATAGCATAACCAGCGCTTCCACCGCAGTCAACTTAGTATTGCGGGTTGAGACGCGCCGGCTGCCCGTAAGGGGTTATTCGCCCGTGGTGACGGAAATCGGCCCCTTCTTGGCTCCGATGGACGGCATCTTGCCGGCAACGCCGACTTCGCTGTCCTTCAGGCCGATCGATTCCAACAGACCGTCCTTAACCGTCGTCTGGGCGGTGGTCAGCTGGTCCATATCCCAATACTTGCCGTTGATGATCACGGTCGGCGTGGTCATGCTGCCCTTGTAGCTGCCGGACTGATGCCACAGTTCGGAACGCTTCGGCGTGTAAGTGTCGATCGCATCAAGCCATTCCTGATAATCGCGGCCAAACGCCTTGTCCGCAACATCCTTGGAAACACCCGCGGCGATCATCTGCTCCTTGATCTTGGCGTCGCTCACCGACTTGTATGCGGAGCCTTCCTCCGGCTGGAAATCCTCGGCGTAGACCTTCTCCAGGAAGGAGATCAGATGGTTCGGGTCGCTGTCATGCTCGGCCAGGTAGATGGCCGCGTTCGCCGCGCGACTGGAATACTCGTCGGTGGACCAACGGTCCATGAACGCCATGAAATGCAGGTCCAGATTGATCTGGCCGGCATCGACCATCTTCTGCAGGTCGGCGTCCAACTGGCGGTGCAGGTTGCCGCAGCCCGGGCACAGGAAATCCATGTAGAGCTCGACGGTCGGCGCGCCCTCCACAGCCTTGCCGTAGCCGTTCTTGGAAATCAGCAGGCCGCCCTTCTTATCGACGAGCTTCGGAGTGTTCTTCACTTTCTGCAACGCCGTGTACGCTTCCTGCACGGTTTCGGTGGAAGCCTTCGTTTCGGCCTTCTTATGCATGTTGTGGTACACGGTGAACGCGCCGATCGCCACCAGAATCACCAGCACCGCCACCACGATGCCGCCGATGATCGTCTGCTGCTTGCGTTCCTTCTCCATCTGCTCGGCGCGCGCCTTCATCGCCGCGGCCTCAGCGGCCCTACGCTCGGCGCGGCTGGTACGCTTCTGCGCATCCTTGCTGTTCTGGGCCATCGATATTCCTTTCGACCTCACGTTGTTATGCTGGGCACCATACTAGCGATGCCTTGCTATCGATTCGCCGGGAATTCCGTATTGCCTTGCGATTGCGTCGGCAGCTCGCTCAAGTGGCGCAGATACGGCTGTTTACGCAGTGCGCCGCCGCCCAATCGCAGTACGATCGCGCCCGGAGCGGCCACGGCCACAAGCCAGCCGATCGCGCAGAACGCAGCCTGCGCCAGCCCGCTTTCGGAAAGCGGACCGCCAAGCAGCGTCGGCATCGGAATCGTCAATCCAAATATCCACGTATCCATCACGGCATACGGAAGCTGCAGCACGACCGTGGTGAGCGACAAACCCAGCGCGGCCACGGCCAACATGATCAGCGTCCGCACGATGGCGACGCCGAAGCCCTTCACGATGTGCCAGGGCAGTCCCGCCAATCGCAGCAGCCAGTCGGAACTTTTCTTCTCGCCGCCACGTTTGCCTTCGCGCTCGAGCTGCGCCTCCGTGTTGAATCCGATGGTGGCCAGCGCACAGGCGAACAGCAACGCTGCTGCCATCGCCGTCCACAGTGAGAACAGTCCGCAGACGGCCACGGGAATCGCCATCAGCGCGCAGGGGAGCATGCCCCGGCCCAACATCGCGCCACGCTTCACATCGGCGGGATTGGGTGCTTCCGCAACGTTCGGCCCATCCATACCGGGTACCGGCGGGAATGACATTGCGGGCGATTGCTGCGCCGCGGCCACCGTGGCCTGCGGTACGACGGACGGTGGCTGCCGCATGGCGATGCGTTGCAACGCGGGTTTGATGGTCGGGTCGACTTGCGTCGGCGCTTCCGCTGGATTCCATGCGTTCTGGGCCGGCAGCATTTGTGTTGACGGCATGGATTGCGGCATTACCTGTGTGCCTGTCGGCATCGTGCGCGTGCTGTCCACGTTGGGAAGTGCGTCGGAAAGCACGCTGGTCTCGGCATCGTCAACAGGTGCGATCACCTGCGTTGCGCTCGCGTCGGATTGGCTGGTCACTTGTTTCCCGATTACTTGAGTTGCGCTCACATCGGGCTGCCCGATCGCCTGCGTTGCTTCGCTGAGCCTTGGCATCGTGCGCGTGCCGATGGCGTTTTCGCCGGTTATATCGTCCTGCAATCGCCACAACGTGCGCGGATTGTCGGGCGATTCAACAAAAGGGGGCATCGCCTCCGTATCGCCATCCGCTGCGCCACCATTGTCGGCCGCAACCCACGCCTGCGGATTCAACGCATCCACGGCGATCGCCTGCAGCAAATCGTCCGGCGTGCACCGCTTCGTCCGATCCGGATTAAGCGCCGAACGGAACGCGGCCATCGTGCCCGCAGGAAGTCCCGCAAGATTGGCGCTGCCTGCCGCCGCACGTTCCAACACGGTCATCATCGGCTTCGTGCCGAACACCGGCTCACCCGTAGCGGCGAACGCCAATACGCTCGCCACCGACCACCAATCGGTCATTTCATCCGATTCCGCGCCATCAATGATTTCCGGCGCGATGAACCCCGGCGTGCCCATCACCAGACCGGTACGCGTCACATGGCTTTCGCCTTCGCCCATAGCGATGCCGAAATCCACCAGCACCGGGCCGGTGCTCGACACCATCACATTCGTCGGCTTGATATCGCGGTGCACGATGCCGGACGCATGCACGGCACGCACCGCCTCAATCAGCTTGCGTGCCAGCCGTTCCAAATCGTCGCCCACATATCGGCCATTGACGCGCACATCCTCACGCAGATTCTTGCCTTCGATCAACTCGGTCACAATAAAAGCCAACGCGTCGTCAAGTTCCATATCCACAATGCCGCACACGCCCGGATGCCGCACCTTCTGCAACGCCATCGCCTCCCTGCGCAGGCGCTCGCGTGCGGTCAACTCGTCGCGCTGCTGCTGCGGGGAATCGTCGTCGGAGAGGGAATCGCGCAAAATCTTCATCGCATATTGATGGCCGCCATCGTCCCGCACACGCCATACCGAGCCCATGGCACCCGAACCAAGCCGGGAAATCAACGTGTAGCCGCCAACCAGGCTGCCTGCTTCCAGATTCAATGCGCTTAAGTCGCTCATACTTCCATCGTACTTGGCGTGCAGATTATGCACGCGAATTGACAGGCTGGGGAAAACGCCATGTGCCGCACGTTGAAGTCTGATGAAATCGAATCATCGACATGAAGAAGTGTCTTCACTTGCCGCACGCATCTGCAGCCACTTCACCGAAACCATGAGATGCGGGGCAGTGTTGAATGGTTTCGCGGTTCCGATAAAGGCATCGGAGCCTACGTGTCGTTTGGTTATGAGAATCAAGGAGGAGGCAGACCATGCTGCAAATCAACATGGCTGACGTTATGAACGTCATCGGCTCATTGACGCCGTACCTTATTGCGATTGGCGTGCTGTTCGCGCTCGCGCTGATTATCACTTTTGCCGTTAACAAGAAGACGGTCAAGGAAGTGGCGACTCGTAAGATCGTCCATTCCGAATCCTGGCTGGTGGCGCTTGTCGGCATCGTCGTGGCCGTGTCCATGATGCTGACCGGTCCGCTTTCCACGCTGCTCAACAATGCGACCATCACCAAGTACACGCTGTCCGATGCCACGGTTTCCAAGGCCAACGAGCTGGCCAAGGATGTGCAGTCGGAGGCCGTCACCCTGCTGAAGAATGACGATTCCAACCTGCCGCTGTCCGGCAAGAAGGTCAACGTGTTCGGCTGGGGCTCCACCAACCCCGTCTACGGCGGCACCGGCTCCGGCTCCATGTCGAAGCAGTACAAGACCGTCTCCCTGCTTGACGGCATGAAGCAGGCTGGCCTGAAGACCAATACGGAGCTGAGCAAGCTGTACACGGACTACCGCAAGGATCGTCCTGAGGTCGGCATGTTCGCTCAGGATTGGACCCTGCCCGAGGTGCCGGCCAAGCAGTACTCCGACAAGCTGGTCTCCGACGCGAAGGATTTCTCGGACGAGGCCGTGGTCGTGCTGACCCGTGTCGGCGGCGAGGGCGCGGACCTGCCGACGGACATGAAGGCGAAGGGTATCACCTACAAGAACAACTCCAAGGATTATGACGACTTCCAGAAGGTGACGCTCGTCTACAACGGCGCGAACACGTTCCAGTTCGATTTCCTCAACGACTATCCGCAGATCCAGTCCGTCGTGTGGTGCCCGCCGGCTGGCCAGACCGGTTTCTCCGCCCTTGGTGAGGTGCTTGCCGGTGAGACCAACCCGTCCGGCAAGACCTCCGACACCTTCCTCAAGGATCTGACCAAGTCGGTGTCCTATAACAACTTCGGCAAGTTCGAATACACCAATATGGCAGACAAGGCAGCCAAGTACAAGGGCTTCACGGGTGACGACGTCACTGCCATTCCGGGCTTTGTCAACTACTCCGAAGGCATCTATGTGGGCTACAAGTTCTATGAGACCGCTTCGGACGAAGGCCTGATCAATTACGACGACACTGTCGCGTTCCCGTTCGGCTACGGCCTGTCCTACACCTCGTTCGATCAGAAGCTCGACAGCGTGAAGTACAAGGGTGGCAAGGTGACCGTCACCGCCACCGTGACCAACACCGGCGATAAGGCCGGCAAGGACGTGGTCGAGGTCTACTACAACCCGCCGTACACCGACGGCGGCATCGAGAAGGCGTCCAAGAACCTAGCCGGCTTCGAGAAGACCAAGGAACTGCAGCCGGGCGAGTCCCAGAAGGTCACCGTCAAGTTCGATGACGACGACATGGCGTCCTACGACTACAAGGGCGCGAAGGCGTACGTGCTGGAGAAGGGCGATTACGACATCTCCATCCAGTCCGATTCGCACCACGTGATCGATCACAAGGCGATCACCGTGAAGGACACCGTCACCTACGATTCCGATTCGAACACCCACAATGGCGACAAGACCGTGGCCACGAACCAGTTCGATGATGTGGCGGGCGATGTGACGTACCTGTCCCGCGCCGACCACTTCGCGAACTACAAGGAGGCCACCGCCGCCCCGACCAACTTCAAGATGTCCGACAAGGCCAAGGAAACCTTCTACAACAACTCGAACTACGATCCGAAGAAGTTCGACAAGGATTCCGACAAGATGCCGACCACCGGTGCCAAGAACGGTCTGAAGCTGTCCGATATGTACGGCAAGGACTATGACGACGCCGATTGGGACAAGCTGCTCGACCAGCTCACCTTCGACGATATGGACAACCTCATCGCCAATGGTGGCTATGGCACCCAGGCTGTGAAGTCCGTCGGCAAGATCCAGCTGACCGATGCGGACGGCCCGGCATCGCTGAATAACAACTTCACCGGCGTTGGCTCCATCGGCTTCCCGGCTTCCACGGCATTCGCCTGCACTTGGAACAAGGATCTCGCCAAGCAGTTCGGTGAGATGATCGGCGACATGGCCCACGACATGCACGTGGCTGGCTGGTACGCACCGGCCATGAACATCCACCGCAACGCGTTCTCCGGCCGTACCTTCGAGTACTTCTCCGAGGATTCGCTGCTCTCCGGCGTGATGGCATCCAGCGAGATCTCCGGTGCCAAGTCCAAGGGCGTGTACTCCTTCATGAAGCACTTCGCTCTGAATGACCAGGAGACCAAGCGTACGGAAATGCTGTGCACGTGGACGAACGAGCAGGCCATGCGTGAGATCTATCTGAAGCCGTTCGAGATGAGCGTGAAGGAAGGCGGCGCCCAGGCCGTGATGAGCTCCTTCAACTACATCGGCAACACCTATGCCGGCGCCGACAGCGCGCTGCTGCAGACCGTGCTGCGCGGCGAGTGGGGCTTCAAGGGCTTCGTCCTGACCGACTACTTCGGCGGCTACGGCTACCAGAACGCCGATCAGGAAGTGCGTGCGGGCAACGATTCGATGCTTGCCACCACCAAGATCACCAACCACATCACCGATAAGTCCGCCACTTCCGTGAAGGCCATGCGTCAGGCCGCGCACAACATCCTGTACACGGCCGCCAACAGCTGGCAGTACGCGAATGGCGAGCCGAAGGTCGCCACCCCGATCTGGAAGACCGCCATGTACGTGGCTTGGGGCGTGGTTGCGGTGCTCGTGATCGGCCTGGAGATTGTGGCCATCAAGCGGTACCTGAACCGCAAGAAGGCTGTCGCCACGGTCGAGTCGGCTGCAGAACCGGTTGCCGCCGGCCCGGCCAATGCCGAGTGAGCTGCCTGATCAGCGATAACTGAAAACAGTCGGCTACAGGCAGCATTAGCAATGGTCAGCGATTCAAATGACCAAAGCTGAATATCCAGTAGCCGAACAACAAAGCCGGGAGCCTCCGCTAACCACGGAGCTTCCGGCTTTTGTTATGCGAGAACCGTGGTTGGACCGCAAAATGCGGATGTGGTTGACCATGTTGATGGTCGACACGCCGACAGCTATTGGTTTTGCGTTCACCTGGTTGTGGTTTTCGGGGTCTATTCTGATGGTATCGGCGCTTTCCGGACGCATTTTCCCGGTTTTCGACACGCCGATGGAACGTTGGATTTCCAACGGTTCCGTGCTTCATTTCTCCCTGCTGGTTGCGCGATTGCGGGTTCTCGTGTAAGTTTATCTCTTGCTGCT
>OLSX01003467.1_pt1 | contig 12775 bp, 8 predicted proteins | sample 1673141 | NCBI WGS metagenome assembly OLSX01 (sample SAMEA3136759, study PRJEB25190) | human gut metagenome | biome: human gut; feature: human-associated habitat; material: faeces | place: Austria | collected 2013
GAATAAGCCGTACCTTGATTATCAGATGCGTAGCGTGTCTTTCCTGAAAGATGGAAAAGAAATATTATTTCGTTCGGAACGGAACTATTATAACGGTGACGGAAGACGCGATGCGCAACTGTCCGCGTGCGATGCGTGAGGCGAGTCTGGCATTGGGCGCTTCGCAATGGCAGACGATATATAAGGTAGTGATTCCTTATTCTATTTCGGGGATTACATCCGGTGTGGTACTCGGTATCGGACGTGCTATCGGGGAGACGATGGCAGTATTGATGGTGACGGGTAATGCGGCTGTGATTCCGACAACGATCCTTGAGCCTTTGCGTACCATTCCGGCTACGATTGCCGCCGAACTGGGAGAGGCTCCAGCCGGAGGCGCACACTACGAAGCCTTGTTCCTGCTCGGCGCCGTCCTCTTCCTGATCACGTTGATATTGAGTATCTCCGTCGAGTATATTTCATCTAAAAGAAAAATCTGATTAGCATTATGGCACCTGTACAAAAGTTAGGAAATATAGATTTAAAGAAACGGACCTCCCAAAAGTTTGCATTCGGTTTCTTCACCCTGTTGAGTTATCTGGTCGTAGCGATCCTATTCGTGATCTTAGGCTTCATCATCATCAAAGGAGGCAGCGTGATAAGCTGGGACTTCCTGACAAAAGCGCCGGAAGAGGGAATGACGAAAGGAGGAATCTTCCCGGCGATCGTCGGAACCTTCTACCTGATCGTCGGAAGCAGTATCATCAGTTTCCCGATCGGGATCATGAGCGGCATCTACATGAATGAATATGCGACAAACGGCAAAGTGGTCCGCTTCATCCGTATCATGACAAATAACCTGAGCGGAGTCCCGTCAGTCGTATTCGGTTTGTTCGGTATGTCGCTGTTCGTCAATGCACTGGGTTGGGGAGATTCGATCATAGCCGGTTCGTTTACGCTGGCATTGATGTCGCTTCCCCTGATTATCCGCACGACGGAAGAGGCTCTGAAAAGTATCGACGACTCGTTCCGGCACGGTAGCCTGGCTTTGGGCGCAACGAAGTTACAGACCATCCGCCGTGTCGTGCTCCCGATGGCTTTCCCGAATATCATCACCGGCCTGATCTTGTCTGTCGGACGCGTATCGGGCGAAACAGCGCCAATCCTGTTCACCGTGGCAGCCTATTTCCTTCCCCAATTGCCGGGAAGCATCTTCGACCAGTGCATGGCACTGCCTTACCACTTGTATGTAATATCCACGAGCGGAACGGATATAGAAGCCTCCCGCGGCATGGCATACGGAACGGCTTTGGTGTTGATTGCCATCGTCTTGGTTGTCAACCTGCTGGCAAATCTATTGCGTAATTATTTCGCTAAGAAAGTAAAAATGAATTAATTGAAAATTATTTATGATAAAGATTGATGCTCAAAACGTAGATTTCCATTACGGAGACTTTCATGCGCTGAAGAACATTTCGATGCAGATAGAAGCCAACACCTCGGTAGCCTTTATCGGCCCGTCGGGTTGTGGCAAATCTACCTTCCTCCGTTTGTTCAACCGCATGAATGACCTGATCCCCGACACACGTCTGGAGGGTAAGATATTCATCGACGGGCGGGACATATACAGCAAAGGGGAAAAAGTCGATACGCTCCGTAAAAACGTCGGGATGGTGTTTCAGAAACCGAACCCGTTCCCGAAGACAATTTTTGAAAATGTGGCTTACGGTCTACGCGTAAACGGCATTAAGGATAACGGATACATCGAAGAAACTGTAGTCAAAAGCTTGAAGCAGGTCGTTCTCTGGGACGAGGTCAAGGACAAGCTGAAAGATTCGGCCTTCGCTCTCTCCGGCGGCCAGCAGCAACGCCTTTGTATCGCACGGGCATTGGCCATCTCACCTTCCATCCTGCTGATGGACGAGCCCACTTCTGCTCTCGACCCGATCTCTACAAGCAAGATCGAGGATTTGATCCATGAACTGAAAAAGGAATATACGATCGTGATCGTCACACACAACATGCAGCAAGCTGCGCGTGTAAGCGACAAGACAGGATATTTTTATTTGGGTGAACTGGTCGAATATGGTGAAACGCGTAAGATCTTCACCAATCCGGAAAAAGAATCGACCCAGAATTATATCACAGGGAGATTCGGGTGAGAAGATTTATGAATTATGATTTATCATCGACATATAAATCATAATTCATAATCCATAAATCATAAATTATAAATTATAAATCAAAACATGAAGGTTATTGAACAAGAAATAGCGGCGTTAAAGAATACGATCAACGAGATGTGGGCACTCGTCCACCAGCAGATATACAATGCCGGTGAAGCGATGCTGACCGGAGACAAGGAACTGGCCTACAAAGTGCTCAGCCGTGAACGCCGCGTGAATGCATTCGAGCTGAAGATCGACAGTGATTGCGAGGATATCATTGCCTTGTACGCACCGGTGGCTATCGACCTGCGTTTCGTACTTGCCATGTACAAGATCAATACAAACCTGGAACGCCTCGGCGACTTCGCCGAAAGTATCGCACGCTTCTCCGTCAACCTGCCGGAAGGAGAACCGATCGATCCGGAACTGGTAAAAATCGCACGCGTAGAAGAAATGTTACACGAACTTCTCGACATGATATCATTGGCTCAGGAGGCTTTTGAAAAGGAAAGTTCCGAAATCGCGTCACGCATTTTCCTGAAAGACAACATCATCGATGAGATCAATCACGATTCGACTCCTCTGATCGCCCAGTATATCGAAGCGCATCCGGGCAGCGCACTTGCCGGCCTTTACATGGCGGGCGTCATCCGCAAGATGGAACGCTTCGGCGACCATTGCACCAACATTGCAGAAGAACTGATCTTCTACCTGGATGCGAAGGTGATGAAGCACATCGGCAAAACGGAAGAAAAGTAATATCTTTGCAGCCAGAATCAAACATAATCGTAATCGACAATGAAACGACTAACGGCATTCTGGCTGTCAGCCTGCTTTTTATGCACTATTTCCGTACAGGCGCAATCATTTATTCCCGAACGGGACTCCTCCGATATTTCCCTGTTCGAATATGTAACGAAGATTCCCAAGCGCAATAATGTATTCAACCTGGATCTGGAAATGCACGCTTCTTTCAATACTTTCTTCATCGGGCACAAGCTGGATGAAGCCGCTTTCCGTTTCAACCATATCAAGATCGAGGCGACCGGTGAAGTAAACGACCGGCTTTTCTACTGGTACCGCCAGAACCTCAACCAAGGGAATGAAGGCATGGATCTGGAGAACCTGCCGGAATCGATCGAATATGCGATGATCGGCTATCACCTCAACGATAAATTTACGATTACCTTAGGGAAACAGGATGCAGCCTGGGGAGGGTTCGAATATGACCTCGATCCGTATGCGATATATGAATACAGCGATATGAACGAATACATGGATTGCTATTTTACAGGGGTCACGTTTGGTTATCAGCCAACTCCTTCTCAAGAACTACGTTTGCAAGTAACAGACAACCGAATCGGGAGCATGGAAGACGCTTACGGCCTGCTTCCCGCCGGAATCGAAAAGCCACGTGCTCCGCTTTTCTACACGTTCAACTGGAACAGCAGTTATCTGGATGAGGTTCTGAATCTCCGCTACTCCGCCACAGCCGGAGAACAGGCCAAAGGGAAATGGATGTATATGGCATGGGCCGGACACAACGTTTGCACCGGTCCGTTCGATGGCTATTTCGATGTGATGTACACACGCGGGGCACTCGATCCGTTAGGTATCCTGACCGAGTTGGTTCCTCCGTCCGGTGAGAATGAAGAAAGCTCTGTCTGCTTGCGTAACATCCAGTATCTTTCACTCGTGGCAGAGATGAATTACCGCTTTCATCCGAAATGGAACGCCTTCGCCAAAGGAATGTACGAAACCGGGTCGGTCTATAAAGCGGGAGATGAAGAAGGAGAACTCCCGGACGGGAAATACCGTACGGCATGGGGCTTGCAGGCCGGCATCGAATTTTATCCGATGGCGGATGAAAACCTGCATATCTTCCTCACCGGAACAGCCCGCTTTTACAATCTGACGGAAAAAGCAAAAGCGCTGTGTGCTTCCATTGAAAACACACAACGCTTGTCGGTAGGGTTCATATACAAGTTGCCGCTGTATTGATCAAAACATCAGTACCAACTGATCTCCAGCCTGCAATTCTACTTTCAACATGCCGTCGACAACCGGGAGAGATACGGCTTTTTGGTTGATCTTGATGCCCATATTCGCCGAATCGGCCGGGAGTTTGATACGGAACGAACCGGGAACCAGGGCTTTCAAACCGGCTTCCGCCAAGCGGCCTTCTTTCCATTTGGCAGATACTTCGCCGCCTCCGCGAACTTTCAGTCCTTTGAAACTGCCACTTTTCCAGGCGGAAGGCAGGGCGGGAAGCAGTTCGATTTCTCCCGTCTGGCTCTGTACCAGCATTTCGGCAATACCGGCACAACCGCCAAAGTTACCGTCTATCTGGAAAGGAGGATGCGCACAAAACAGGTTCGGATATGTCCCGCCGCCGTTCGTCATATTTGTCTTACGGTCCACACACGGACGGAGCAGGTCGGCAAACAACTTATAAGCATGGTCGCCGTCATGCAGACGTGCCCAGAAATTCATTTTCCACCCCATCGACCATCCCGTGCTCTTATCGCCACGGGCAATCAGCGACTTACGGGCAGCTTCGGCAAGTTCAGGTGTACGCTCCGTTGATATCTCATTGCCCGGATACAGTCCATAGAGATGAGACACATGGCGATGATGAGGTTCAACCTCTTCGTAGGGTTCGAGCCATTCCATGATACGCCCGTCCTTGCCGATCGTCGTCGGCATCAGGCGGGCACGCTTGGCAGCCAGTTCGCCGGCGAAAGCAGAATCAAGTCCTAATATGTCGGCAGCCTCGATCGTATTGGTGAACAGTTCTCGGACGATCTGGTTGTCCATCGTCGAACCGGCACAGATATGCGCCGTCTTGCCATTCGGCAACTTATAACCGTTTTCAGGCGAAGTGGTCGGGGCCGTCACCAGATATTTGTTGCGGGGATCTTCCACCAACATATCCACAAAGAACAGGGAAGCTCCTTTCAAAACCGGATACACATCTTTCAGATATTCCTTATCCAACGTATAAAGATAATGCATGTACAAATGTTCGCAAAGCCAAGCGGCGGAAGTATTGGTTGCCCCCCATGACGGATGTTCGCCCGGTGCAGTGAATTCCCAGACATTTCCCAAGATATGCGTCACCCATCCACGGGCGTTATAATAAGCCTTAGCGGTCCGTTCGCCACTGGCAACCTGTTGTTTCGTCCATTCCACAAGCGGAAGATGAAGTTCGGAAAGGTTCGCCACCTCCGCAGGCCAATGGTTCATCTGAAGATTGATATTCAAATGATAGTCGCCGTTCCAAGGCGTATTGATCGTATTACACCAAAGCCCCTGTAGATTGGGAGGCAGCAAGCCCACACGCGTGGACGAGATCAGCAGATAACGGCCGAACTGGAAATAAAGCGCAGCCAACGAAGGATCGTCCGGGTTTTCGTGGAAAGCAGCCAAACGCTCGTCCATAGGCAAGTCTTCGCGGGAAGAATGTCCCAAATCCAGTTCCACACGGCCGAACAGGGAACGGTAAGCAGCAATATGCCCTTTCTTCAAAGAGGCGAAATCTTTCTTTTCGGCATTAGCCAGCAGGGAAGCAATCTTCCCTTCCAAATCCTTATCGAAATAATCGGTTGCCATACTCACCAGCAGGATCGCTTCGGAGGCATTCCGCACGGAAACAGTCGAATCCCCCGGAGTCACATTTCCCCCTTTCGGCAGGATGACGCGGACACGCGAGGCATAGCGGAGGCCTTTTACCTCCAGCGTATCGACACCGTCAGGCAACTGCCCCTGCATCAGAAGGTCATTACCGTCGGCAGTCACCTTATAATGTTCGGGACGGTTCATCCCAAACGAGAAGTTCAGCGCCCTATCCGCATCGGCAGTCAAATGAATCACCCCCAAATCATCGGCAAAAGAGGTAAAGACTTCGCGGTTATACGTCACCTTTCCCCTTCTAAAAGAAGCTGTTGCAATCGCGTTGTCAAGATTCAATTCTCGTCTATATCCGAAGATCGAATCGGAAGTACCTTGATAATCGTAATTCAGCACGAGGTTACCTAGCAGTTGGTAACTGCCATACGGGACATTCGCCCCTTGCCCCTGTCCGCTCCCTTCGCCTTTGCAGACAAAAGTATTGTACATCAGTTCCTGTGCTTCGTCGTTACGTCCTTCGAACAGAAGTTTCCGGATCGTGCCCAACGAGTGATATGCCTGCGGGTTATCTGTATCCTGCTTACTGCCCGACCACATGGAGATCTCGTTCAAGACAATATTTTCCGTGTCGACACCTCCGTCCGGCATCAATCCGAGGCGTCCGTTACCCAACGGGAACGATGCTTCCCAAATTCCGGCTGGGGCATCGAAATGATAAGACAGCGGTTTGCCCGTTTTCACTTCCGGCATATTGCATCCTGCGAGGATCAGCAATACGAATAATAGACATTTTAGTTTCATAGTATTAAAATATTTAATAATTAGTTTCTCTGTTTTATCCTATTGTTTCTGTTACTTTTGGCTTGATCCGAAAGTAACAAAAATCAAGGCTCAACCGTCTGCTTTGGTGTTATATAAGTGTCAGTATCGGTATCCCCAAAGAGCTGTCAGGCTCTATATCCGGCCTAAGCAGACGAGCGTTTAGCGCAGAAACCGGAATGAGCGCCCGAAGCGTCTGCTGTTTGAGCGAAGCGAGTTTCAGACGCGACAGTGAACCGAGGGGAATGGAGTAGCGAAGCAGCGTAAGCCTTGATCTTTTGGTTACTTTTCCATCCAGGGAAAAATAACATCAGAAACTTTGCATATCGCAAAGCCTCTTATAATAGCCATCCAGTCCAATCAGCTCCTCGTGCCGTCCGCGTTCCACAATCTCCCCTTCATGCATCACGCAAATCTCGTCCGCATTACGAATCGTCGAGAGCCGGTGTGCAATCACGATCGTCGTACGGTTACGCATCAGGTTCTCCAAAGCCTCCTGCACCAAGCGTTCCGACTCGGTGTCGAGCGCCGAAGTCGCCTCGTCGAGGATCAGGATCGGTGGGTTCTTCAGAATGGCACGTGCAATGCTGATACGCTGGCGCTGTCCACCCGACAACTTGCCGCCACGGTCACCGATATTGGTATCATATCCATCTTCGCTCGCCATGATAAAATCATGCGCATTGGCGATACGGGCCGCCTCTTGGACCTGTTCGAGTGTAGCCCCTTCCACTCCGAAAGAGATATTATTGAAGAATGTGTCGTTAAAAAGAATCGCCTCCTGGTTGACATTCCCCATCAGGCTGCGCAGATCGTACAAGGTCGCATCACGCACATCCGTTCCGTCGATCGTTATGCTCCCCTTGTCCACATCATAGAAACGAGGCAGCAAATCCACCAGCGTGCTCTTTCCCGACCCCGACTGGCCGACCAGCGCTACCGTGCGTCCTTTCGGAATCGTCAGGTCAATGCCTTTCAGCACCCATTCATGCTGGTACTTGAACCAGACATCCCGGTAGCAAATACTTTCCGTCAGAGCAATCGGTTTCGGATCCTCAGGATCGTTAATATCGCTTTCCGCCTTCAGGATCTTATCGACGCGATCCATAGAGGCAAGCCCTTTCTGAATGGCATAAGAGGCCTTGCTCAGATCCTTCGCCGGATTGATTATACTGTAAAAAATCACCAAATAGTAGATGAAAGTAGAGGCGTCGATCGGACTGTTACTGCTCAAGATCAGCGTACCGCCATACCACAGCACGATCGCGATCGTGGCCGTCCCCAAGAACTCGCTCATAGGATGCGCCATCTGCTGGCGGCGGTAAATGCGGTTCGTCAGCCGCCGAAACGTTTCGTTGCTTTTCTCAAAACGGTCCTGTATCTTCGCCTCCGCATTGAAAGCCTTGATAACACGCAGGCCACCCAACGTCTCCTCTATCTGGCTCATCAGATAACCCCATTGTTGCTGTCCCTCGAACGATTTCCGTTTCAACTTCTTTCCGACCGTACCCATCACATATCCGGCGAAAGGCAGCAGGATGAAGACAAAAAGCGTCAACTGCCAGCTGATGGCGATCATCCCGATCAGGTAGATCAGGATCAGGATCGGGTTTTTGAAGAGCATATCAAGCGAACTCATGATCGAAGTCTCGATCTCGTTCACATCTCCCGAAACGCGTGCGATTATATCCCCCTTCCGCTCTTCCGAGAAAAAGCCCAGAGGGAGTTCCGTTATCTTGCGGTTGATCTGGTTGCGGATGTCGCGGACGACACCCGTACGGATCGGGATCATCGTATAAAAAGCCATATACATCGTCCCGACCTTCAAGAAAGTAGACACGATCAGGAAAACACCCAATATGATCAGCGTGAAGGAACCTCCTTTCGTCTCGATCATGTCGGACACGAACCAAAAGAAGTTGTTTTTCAGCAATTCCGGAGTCGCTTTCCAGGCTTCGAACGAGAAAGGGGCGAACGTCCAATCCGTATAGGTATAGGTTTCGTCACTGATTTTAAACAAGATATTCAGAATCGGGATGATTAATGCAAATGAGAACAGGTTCAAAATGGCAGACAGGACGTTAAATATCACATTCCACACCATAAATTTCTTATAGGGAGGCACAAAACGCCTCAGTATACGCAGAAAATCCTTCATGTTTGATCGATCAATTGAATTTGGGGCGCAAGTTACTCAATATCCGGCTGATTCCGGGCATTCCCGCTGTACTTTATTTCGTCCATCCTTATTCTTTAGCCCGCCAGCCCTGCTCTTTTAGGGCTTCCGATTACTCTCATAAGTCGTCCGCCGCCAAGCAGACAACTTATGGATCGTATCCGAAAAACGAATCTATTCCATAGAAGAATATAATATATCCAAAAGAATATGATAAAGAAGCAACTATAAAAAGTATATTTGCATCAATATAGTATAAACAAATGCTATAAAAGTATGAAAAAGATCTCTTCCTCCTTCCTGAAAAGTCTCAATTGGCTATTAACCAGCGTACTAATGCTGCTGGGATTCTCCACATGTGACTCTGAACCGGGAGCCGCCATGTACGGTACTCCTCATGCCGACTTTACAATCAAAGGAAAAGTCGTAAACCAAGAAAATATGCCGATTCCGGATATTGAAATAAAATGTCTGGTAGAACATCATGGCGATAACAGACATTGGTTTGACACGATACCAGCTGTTTCCACAGATCCTGCTGGAGTCTTTCATTGCCAGTTTGAAGAATTTCCAACCGACAAATTACGGATCATAGCGACGGATATAGACGGTCCCAAAAACGGTTCATACGAAAAAGACTCTACGAACCTTACACTTTCCAGCGATGATTATAAGGGAAACACAGGAAGTTGGTTTAAAGGCTCTGTCGAAAAAGAAATAAAGTTCAACCTTAAAAGAAAAGACAAAGAATGAATAAACGTCCCGGATTACGCAAACGCCTTGCATTAGAATTATTCAGAAGCATCCGGAAGAACCGGGCCAAGATACATGAATTGCGTACGCTCTTTTGGGAGTGCACGCTCCGTTGTAACGCCTCCTGCCTCCATTGCGGTAGCGACTGCCATGTCTCGTCCGCCCATCCGGACATGCCGGTCGAAGATTTCCTGAAAGTGATAGACGAAATCACGCCTCACGTGGACCCGCATAAGGTGATGATCACGTTTACCGGCGGAGAAGCATTGGTCCGTAAAGATATCGAAGCATGCGGACGGGAATTGAACAAACGTGAATATCCCTGGGGAATCGTCTCCAACGGATTGCTGCTCAACCGCACACGACTGGACTCGCTATTGGCGGCCGGAATGCACTCCATCACCATCAGCCTTGACGGGTTCGAAGAGGCGCACAACTGGCTCAGGGGAAACCGCCGGAGCTTCGAAGGCGCTGTCAATGCCATTGCGATGCTGGCAGAAGAGAAGGAAATCGTCTGGGACGTCGTGACCTGCGTCAATCAGAAAAACTTCAAGGACCTGTTGCTGTTCAAGGATTTTCTGATCGAGCTGGGAGTCAAGAACTGGCGTATCTTCACCATTTTTCCTGTGGGCCGGGCGGCAGAGACACCGGAATTGCAGATCGACGACACACAATTCACTTGGATCCTCAAATTCATCCGTCATTGCCGCGCCGAGGGAAAGATACATGCTAGTTTTGCCTGTGAAGGTTTCCTCGGCAATTACGAGGGGGAAGTACGCGACCAGATTTTTCACTGCAATGCTGGTATCAGCACGGCATCGGTACTGATCGACGGATCTATATCCGGCTGTCCGAGCATCCGTGCCAACTTCCATCAGGGAAATATCTACAAAGACAGCTTTGTTGATGTCTGGAACAACGGCTTCAAAGAATATCGCAATCGGGAATGGGCACGAAAAGGACAGTGCGCAGACTGCGACATGTTCCGCTATTGCGAAGGAAGCGGCATGCATCTCCATGACGATAATGGCGACCTGATCACCTGCCATTATCGGAGAATTGAGAATTGAGAATTGACAAAGAGCAATTGACAATATCTTTCCCTCCCTAATTATCAATTCTCCATTGTCAATTGTCAATTGTTTCCTATCTTTACCCACGTAAACTAAAAAACATCAATCATTTCATGAAAAATGCTCTTATCCTATCGGCCTTGCTGACATTAGGGCCGGTCTGTTTCGCTCAACAGACAGAAAAGTATCCTTTGGGCAATTATGAGGAACTTACAGACACCAAACCGCATGACGGCGCAGAAGTCTGGAACAAAATGACAACGCCAACCTGCCTCAGCTGGGGAACAACGGATATCCGCTACAAAAAACTGAATGTCCCCGACATCAAGAAGACAACCCGCTGGCAAGGGAAAGCCTGGAAAGGGGAACGCATCAATGCACAAGCCGTGTTGTGGACTAAAGAAGCGTTGGACGACGCAACGGTCACCGTCAGCGAACTGAAAAGCGGCTCGGCCGTAATCCCGGCTTCCGCCATCACGACAAACTTCGTACGCTATGTCATGACCGACGAGCTGAACAAGGACCGCAAAGGTGGTTGCGGACATCGCGAGAACAAGGCCGAATGGGATTCGTCTGTCGTAGCCGATGTCTTGGATATTGTAAAAATACAGGATATCAAAGCTTGTACGACACAACCGATCTGGCTGAACGTATGGGTTCCGTCAGATGCCCGCGCAGGGAAATACAAGGGGACGTTGACCGTTTCAGGAAAAAATTTCCAAGATATGAAACTCCAGGTAGAAATCGACGTGCTGAACCGTACGCTGCCAGCTCCGCAAGACTGGGCTTTCCATCTGGACCTGTGGCAAAATCCCTATTCCGTAGCCCGTTACTACCAGGTTCCTCTTTGGAGCAAGGAGCATTTCGACGCCATGCTTCCGATCATGAAGATGTTGGCCAATGCCGGACAACGGGCCATCACGACCAGCATCATGCATAAACCTTGGGCCGGCCAGACGGAAGACCATTTCGACAGCATGGTAACCCGTATCAAGAAAATCGACGGGACATGGGTATACAGTTATGACGTATTTGACAAATGGGTGGAATTCATGATGAACGAAGTGGGGATCAAAGATATGATCAGTTGCTACACCATGATCCCTTGGGCTTTGACTTTCGACTATTACGATGAAGCGACCAGCCGGGTACAGTTTATCAATGTCAAACCTGGCGATGCCGAATATACCGAATACTGGGGTTCGTTCCTGAAAGACTTCTCCCGTCACCTGCGTAAAAAAGGCTGGTTTGAAAAGACTGCCATCTCTATGGACGAACGTCCTATGGAAGCCATGCGCGAAGCAATCAAAGTCATCAAGCAGGCCGATCCCGAATTCAAGATCACGCTGGCGGGCAACTATCATCCTGAAATCCAATCCGACTTGTATTACCTGAGTATCCCTTACGGCCATAAATTTCCAGAAGACGTAAAAGCCGAACGCGAACGCAAAGGACAGATCAGCACGGTCTACACGTGTTGCTCGGAAGCCTTCCCAAACACCTTCACATTCTCCGATCCGGCCGAAGCTACTTGGACAGCCCTGCATGCCATCTCCGGAGGCTATGACGGTTACCTGCGCTGGGCCGTAAACAGTTGGACAGCCGATCCCTTGCGCGACTCACGCTTCCGCACTTGGGCAGCCGGCGATACATACAGCATCTATCCTGGCCCCCGCAGTTCGATCCGTTTCGAACGTTTGGTCGAAGGTATTCAGGACTGCGAAAAAATCCGTATCCTCCGCGAAGAGCTGGCAGCCAAAGGGGCTAAAGGCAAATTGAACAAATTAAACAAAGCAGTGGCTAAATTTACCCCGGAAGGCCTGTCCGAAACTCAACAGTCGGCAGCCGAAATGGTAAATGAATTGAATAAAAGAATGAGCAATTACCAACATTTTTTGTCTGGAGAATATTGTAACTATCTGGATGTAGAAGTATTAATGATGATAAACAGAACAAAAGATTGTTTGTCCGTATTAAATGACATAAAAACAGTAGAAAAAGAAAGAAAAGAAATCCTTTCCAAAATGCTAGGAAACATTGGTAATCATTCAAGCGTAGGGCAAAGCTTTACTTGTCAATGTGGAAAACATATCTTTATAGGTGAACAAACCATCATCAACAACAATTGTACAATGATGGACGAAAATCATATTTACATTGGTAATAGAGTGCTAATT
>OLSX01003470.1_pt1 | contig 12764 bp, 11 predicted proteins | sample 1673141 | NCBI WGS metagenome assembly OLSX01 (sample SAMEA3136759, study PRJEB25190) | human gut metagenome | biome: human gut; feature: human-associated habitat; material: faeces | place: Austria | collected 2013
TTTACACCGACATGCTCGGGTTAAGGTACTTTTGAATTGTTCAGCAGGCATTAAATAAATATTTTTAAATTCAGCACCGAAGTCCCACCGCCCGAGACCGTTTAACACCGTCATACCTCCTTACAAAATCAAAAGATACCCTTTCAACCCGGCGGTCAAAAGAGCACAACAGATCCGTAACAATGCAAGGCAAAGCATGACTCGGGTATTAGACCCGCGCGCACCAAAGCCCCGCCGCGAAGCGATGGATCGGCTGCACTCCTCACACCAAAGTCGTGTTGAACCAAAAAAGATACGGCAGGTATCCTGACTTATGATACTGCGGAAAATCCGCACAGAGCCGGCTGTCCCCGACTGTTCGGTCGGGTGTACCGCTCCCATCTTGTCAAATACAGTAATGGCGGTTGTTCAGGACTCGAACCTGATTTCCTTTTCATCTACTCAGTTAACAACTTTTCAAACCGTATCTTCTTACATCGGTATTCAGTTTTACTTATTATACCAATTTATCCGCGCTTTTGCAAGAGAAAAAACCGACTTATTATACAGGAAAACAAAATTCTTTTTTAAGAAAACAAACCTGACGCGGTAAGGCGTATTCTTCCTCGCATGCCTTCGTTTTCGTGTAAAATAATGTCTACTGAATAATTGCATTAGCAAATGCAATTATATAAAATCGAGTTAAAATCTCGATTTTATGGGTCAAAACCTTTGTTTTGACCGTCAGTTTCCATTGATTGTCGCCTGATTTTAAAAAGAATCAAAATGTGATTCTTTTTAAAGTGCAAGGTTTTTTCGCAAAATTGCGCAAAAACCTTGCACCTGAACAATTCAAAAGTTTACACCGAAATGCTCGGGTTAAGGTACTTTTGAATTGTTCAGCAAGCATTAAAATAAGATAAAACACCGGAGGTAATGAAAATGAGAAATGAATTTTTAACGGAAGCGGATATTTCGGGATTCCGTATGCATCTGCTGGCTGCGGAGAAAAGTGCGGCGACAGAGCAAAAATACATTCGGGATGTAAAGTCGTTCGCAAAATTTATCGGCTGCTCAAAAATAACAAAGGAAAGCGTGATTGCATACAAAAAGCATTTGCGGGAGAATTACACCGCGCGGAGCGTTAATTCAATGCTTGCAAGCATCAACAGTCTGTTTGCGTTTTTGGGTCGGCACGATTTAAGGGCGAAATCGCTGAAGCTTCAGCAGCAGATTTTCCGTCCCGAAGAAAAGGAACTGACAAAAGCGGAATACGCACGGCTTTGCAGAACAGCGGAGCGCCGGCACAACGAACGGCTTAACCTTATTTTGCAGACAATTTGCGGCACAGGTATTAGAGTCAGCGAACTGCAATTTATTACCGTCGAGGCGGTAAGGCACGGCGAAGCAGTTGTTTCCCTAAAAGGTAAAACACGCTCTGTATTTATTGTAAAAGAGTTAAAGAAAAAACTGCTCTTGTATGCACAAAAGCAGAATATTAAAAGCGGTATGATATTTGTAACACGCACGGGCAAACCCATAAGCCGCACCAACATCTGGAGGGAAATGAAAGCCTTGTGTGAAGAAGCAAATGTAAACCCCGGGAAGGTATTTCCGCATAACCTGCGCCACCTGTTCGCCCGTGTGTTCTACGGAATTGAAAAGGACATTGCCAAGCTTGCCGATATTCTCGGTCATTCAAGCATAAATACAACCCGAATTTACATAATCTCAACAGGCACGGAACACCGCCGCCGTATGGAAAATATGCACCTGATACTATGAAAAAAGCCGCCCGAAACGGCGGCGGAAACATAATCGGTATTATGTTGCAAACAAAATATCAAATATTCCGCCGGAAATTATTGAAATAATAATCGGGTATAAAAAATCAAGCCCTTTCGTATTTTTCAAAAACGAAACACATAAAAATGGCTTTGTTGTTATGCCAAAATCAGAAAATTTCTGTTCTAACGCACTTTTTCGTACTAAAATGCTTTACATTTTTCCTTATTATGGTATAATATAACTTATAATCAGCTCTTAAAAGGACTTTAATTTTAATTTTCATGCAACATAATGTAGATTATGTTGTACGGTTAACATCTTTATATACAGGCGGAAAAGAGTATGGCTGAAAACAAAAGAATATTACTTTGCAATGTCGGTTATTTAGAGTATTATGATTCAACTATGGATACCAAGCCTATTGAATACGGCGGAAAATATCCGAAAGAATATAAGACCGGCGGCGAAATAAATAATTTTCATAAGTATGAAGACAGAAAGTGTTATGGCTTTGTTGAACCGGGTTTTAAAAATGACAAGCAAAATATGCTGCACATAGAAAAAATTGACGGCGATTATAAACATAAAGATGATATACCCGATGTCACGGTCATTTTTTGCGCAAGATCTTCCTCAAGAAAGAAAACTGTCATAGTAGGTTGGTACGAAAATGCCACGGTTTTCCGCAGGGTAAAAGAACATAACGGAGTAAAGTATAATATAACAACAAACAGCGATAATGCGGAAATAATACCGGAAAATGAAAGAATATTTGAAGTTCCGAGAGGCAATTCCGCCGAGAAGTTCGGTTTCGGGATAAGTCAGATGTGGTATGCAAAGAAAGATAACGAGAAAGTAAGAAATCTTGTTTCTAACGTTTTTGATTATATCGGCGGAAAGCGTTATATTTGGACAGAGCAAGAAGACAAAGAATATTTTGAATCGGGTATTTCAAAAAGAGCGGATGTAAATGTATATGAAAGAAATTCAGCCGCGCGAAAGGCTTGTCTGGAGTTCAACGGTTATAAGTGTAAAATTTGCGGCTTTGAATCCGAAAAGGTCTACGGAAAGGGCTTTGAACACCTTATTCATGTGCATCATATTAAACCGATAAGCAAGCAGGGTGGGGAATACCCGGTTAATCCGAAAACCGATTTAATTCCGGTCTGCCCGAATTGCCATATGGCATTGCACACTAAAGTGAACGGTAAATATTTAACCCCTATTGAATTAAAAGAAAAAATAAAAAATCATAATTAAATTTAGAGGGCTTGATACAATGAATAATAAAAAGATTTTAAAAAAGTTTTTAAGTTTTATTCTCTCTTTTGAATTGATATTCACCGCCGCTCCTTTTTTACCTATGATAACGGCTTTTGCTACGAATTCAAGTGTTAAGAGCGGCTCGACTGGCTCTTGTAAATGGTCACTTGACGGGATGGTACTTACCATAAGCGGGAATGGAGAAATGGGAAATTATATTCCTAAGGAATTGACAGATCCCAATCCTGGTGCAGGTACTATAAAGAATAATACTCCTTGGGGAACAGCAATAACCAAAGTCATTATAGAACAGGGAGTAACAAAAATAGGTAAATACTGCTTTTTTGATTCTTGGATTACAGAAGTGATTATACCAGACAGTGTTACAAATATAGATTCGGATGCCTTTATGGGTTGCAGGCAGCTTAAAAATATTAAACTTCCAAACAATTTGAAATATATAGGTTCTGAAGCCTTTGCCTTATGCTCTAATCTTGTAAACGTATATATTCCTGATAGTGTTACAAGTCTCGGAGAGTCTTCATTTGCTGATTGCAAATCACTTGAAAGTGTGTCGTTAAGCAAAAATATTTCAGTTATACGTTACGGCACTTTTCAAAATTGCGCAAAGCTTTCCGAATTTCAAATCCCGAATAATATAAGACAAATAGGGTCTTATGCATTTGAAGGTTGTAATAGTCTAAATAATATAATAATACCCCCAAATGTCAAAAGTATTGGCAGTTTTGCATTTTCTCAATGCAAGAATCTTAATATAACTATATTAGAAAATGTGACGGATATAGATGAAGATGCTTTTGGGATTTGTAGCAATTTAACTGTTCGAACAAGAAAAGGAACCAATATTTATTATTATATTAAGAATAACAGTATTAATTGTACTCTCGTGGTTATTATGGATGAAATACCAAGCATTGAGTATAAGATTGAGAACAAGACATTAATTATAAGCGGGGAAGGTGAAATGCCAAATCAAAATTAGAAATTCATAATTTCACAGGTGTTTATCGCACCTCATAGAGTTTTAATAAAATCCTCCGAAAACCTTGAAAATAAAGGATTTATCGCAATCAGTCCACCTTATCCCTTTATATGATTTCACACAATGTTACCCTTGTTCTGCACAATCATAAGGGCAAAATCAAGGGCAGAAAAATCTGATAACACAATATAACAAAGTGTGGTAATCGGGAAACTGTGATGTATGTGCGAATAGATTATTTTGGAGGATAACACTATGGAGAAATATATTTACGATGAAAGCAACGGACTTTGGTATGAATTGCAGGGGGATTATTATATTCCTTGCCTTACTTTACCAACCGAAAAAGAAAACAAGCCTATCGGCTTATGGGGACAGCGACACAAACGCTATTTACAGGAATGCAAGAAAGCAGTTTACATCACGCTACTCACAAGTGGCAGATTGAACAGTTATCTTGCTGATATTGACGAACAGGCAACGGAGATGATGTTTCGATTGGTTGAGCAAATGGCTGATAAGGAGGGCGTTACTGAACAGCTCAAAACAGAACGCCCGATGTTGTGGGTTGGCAGAATAAACGAGATACAGGCAAGAGCAAGAGAAATCGTCAATGCAGAAATTATCTACGCATAGTAATGTAACGCTTATAAGATGAAAAAGAGGGTAGGCAGATAATATTTTTTGTCTACCCTCTTTGACTTGAAAACAGATACTAAATTGAGAAAACCTGCGTAAATACACTATCTCATTTCTGCAATTATTTTAAGACTTTATTGCACGAATTTTATAATAATGATAGAATGAATTAGTCAAAGCTAACTTGATTGATGTAAGGAGAGGTGTAATTATGTCTTTTTTTCAAAACACTTGTAAACCTAAAGGACTTGGCGGAAGCCTTATGGTTAATATGATGAATATAGGTCATTCTCCTATGGCAGAATGGGGATTGAAGCATATAAAAATTAATAAGAACGATATATCATTAGACGTTGGTTGCGGTGGTGGTGCAAATATAAAAAAACTATTAGAAAAAAGTCCAAAGGGTAAAGTTTTTGGCATTGATTATTCAGAGGTTAGTGTTAGAAAATCAAAAAAAGTTAATAAATTTGCAGTAGAAAGAAAGCATTGTGAAATTCTGCAAGGAAATGCGCAGGAACTTCCTTTTGCCAATGAAACCTTTGACTTAGCAACTGCTTTTGAAACAATATATTTTTGGTCTGATATTGACCAAAGTTTTAGCCAGATATATAGAGTGCTAAAAAAAGGTGGAATTTTTATGGTTTGTAATGAGTCAAATGGCGAAAATGACAAAGATAAAAAATGGACAGAGATTATAAAAGGAATGAAAATTTATACTTCCAAAGAGATTAAATATTCTTTGGAAAAAGCAGGATTTACGCATATAGAAACGAACAAAAATGCTAAAGGCTGGCTTTGTGTGGTTGCTCGAAAGTAAAACAATTTTTAAATTTTACCTGATATACTTAACGGATACGCTCACAATTTCAGCAACTGGCGAAGTAATCCCGTCATGCTTGCAAGCCATTCAAAGTCCCCGTTATCTAACAAGGGGCACAATTTACGAGGGCAAATGGACGAAACAGGCGAAAGTCCTTGAATATATGGGGGGGTAAACGCACTTTCAAGGGGTGTTAACTGAAAGACGGTCATTTAACACCTTTTCAAACAAAAAGATAATGAAATTTACATCTCTGAGCAGACAGAAAATGATATTTGGATAGTGGAAAATAATATTGGGGAATTGACAAAGTTTTTGCGAGGTGCTATTATAACGATGTTATATAACAGTGTTATAAAAAGAGGATTAAAAATGAGCAACGAAGAAAAAACGACATTGCAGATGATTTTATCGGCTGCTATACAGGAATTTCTTGAAAAAGGCTTCACATCTGCTTCATTACGAAATATTGCTAAAAAAGCAGGCGTAACCACAGGGGCTTTATATGGCTATTATGATAGTAAAGAGGACTTGTTTGAAGCATTGGTAGGCGAACACTACAATTTTTTACTGGAACGATTTTGCAAGGCTCAAAAAGAATTTGCTGAAATTCCGCCAGAAGAACAACCTAACAATCTTACTTCTACTTCCGGCGAATGTATGTATGAAATGCTCTTGTATGCCTATGAACACTTGAATGAATTTAAGCTCATACTTTGCTGTTCGGAGGGAACACGTTTTTCAAAATTGATTGATGAAATGGTGGAAATAGAAACAAAAGGAACACATGATTATTTAGTAGTTCTTGAAAAGATAGGCAGACCTGCTCCCCCCATTGATGAACGGTTGGAGCATATCTTGATTACAGGAATGTTTAATACATTTTTTGAGTTGATTATACATGAAATGCCTCTTGAAGAAGCAAAGCACTATTTGAAAGAAATGAGAGATTTCTATACCGCCGGGTGGATGAAAATTATGGGGCAATAAAAATGAATAAATTCGTTAGGGCAATCTGCCCTATAATTTTTATACACAGGTTAGTTACTGCTAACTTCACAAGGGCAACACTAACTGAAATGAGGATATTGGAGGACGTTCATTTTGTTCTCGTATCATAAAAAATTTTCAAGGAGGTTTTATCAATGAAAAAACAGTCAAATCTATCAAGACTGATGGGTTATGCCGGAGGGCATAAGATATTGACCTATCTTTCTTGGGTACTGTCTGTAATGAGTGCACTGTTGGCTCTTGTACCTTTTTGGTATATATGGTGTATTATTCACGACATACTGGAGGTTTCCCCGGACTTCTCACAGGCGGAGAATGTCACAGGCTACGGTTGGTCTGCCGTATTGTTTGCAGTTATCTCTATTGTTGTTTACATAGCCGCTTTGATGTGTTCGCATTTGAGCGCGTTCCGGGTTGCCGCTAATATCCGAAAAGAGCTTATGCGCCATATTGCAGCATTGCCGCTCGGAGTAACGGAGAAGTATGGAAGTGGAAAGCTGCGGAGAATAGTAAACGGTTCCAGTACTGCTACGGAAACGTATCTTGCACACAGGCTTCCCGACAAAGCGGGGGCGATTGCCACCCCTATAGGGCTACTTTTCCTGTTGCTTGCTTTTGACTGGCGGTTAGGGCTTTTAAGCCTTGTTCCCGTTGTGCTTGGTTTTCTGATTATGATGAAAATGACAGGAAAAGACATGGAAAAGCGAATGGAACAATATCAAAATGCGCTTGCCGATATGTCAAATGAAGCCGTTGAATATGTGCGGGGCGTACCCGTAGTAAAGACTTTCGGACAGACAATCTTTTCTTTCAAACGCTTCAAAAACGCGATAGACAATTACGAAACATGGGTAATCGCATACACAAAGGGGCTGCGTCTGCCTATGATGTTCTATACAACGGCAATTAACAGTGTATTCGCGTTTCTGATTGCCGGAGGTATTCTCTTTACAAGGGGCGGCGTAACAAATGAACTTCTGTTAAACCTTATTTTCTATATTGTGATTACGCCCGTCATTGGTACGACGCTCACAAAAATTATGTTTATGAGCGAGGACGCAATGATTGTAGGCGACGCAATTAACAGGATTAATGAAGTGCTGAACGAAAAACCATTATCTGAAAGCAGCGTGAATAATATCCCTAAAGATAATGGGATTACATTAGAACACGTTAGTTACAGCTATGACGGAAAGAAAAACGCGCTCAATGATGTATCTCTTTCCATAAAACCGGGGCAGACAGTCGCATTGGTAGGATCGTCCGGCGGCGGCAAGACAACGCTTGCAAATATCGTCACAAGATTTTTTGACCCGCAAAAAGGGCGCGTACTGATAGGGAATATCGACATATGCGACATTCCGAAAGAAACATTGATGAATAAGGTGTCCTTTGTATTTCAGAACAGCCGACTTATCAAAGCGTCCATATTGGAAAATGTGCGTATGGCAAAGCCTGACGCTACACGCGAAGAAATCGCCCATGCTTTGGAAGCTGCACAGTGCTTGGATATTATTGAAAAATTACCGAATGGCATTGATACGGTTGTCGGCGCAAAAGGCGTATATCTGTCCGGCGGCGAACAGCAAAGAATAGCGATTGCCCGCGCGATTTTGAAAAATGCGCCTATCATAATCCTTGATGAAGCGACCGCATTTGCCGACCCCGATAATGAGGTGCGCGTACAGCAGGCTTTATCCGCGCTTTCAAAGGGAAAGACCGTCATTATGATTGCACACAGGTTGTCGTCAATCACAGACGCGGATTGCATTTATGTACTGCAAGACGGTGAAATTGTCGAAAGCGGCACACATAGCGGACTGATAGAAAGAAACGGCATATTTACAAAAATGTGGAAGGATTATTCCGAAGCGGCAGAATGGAAGATTGCAAAGGAGGTAAACGCATGATTAAGACATTGCAAAGACGTTTTGCATTATCAAGACAGGGGGCTGTCGATTTGATAAAAGGCTGTATTGCCTGCGTCGTACAGGATATATCCTTTATGCTCCCTGTGGGATTGCTCTATTACTTTGTCATTGACACCATGAATGGGAACTTGAATGGAAGCCGCATTGCTTTTTATGCGGTTGGTTCTTTGGTTTGCTTATGCCTTATATTTATTGCGACTTGGTTTCAATATAACGCCACTTACTTAGCGACTTATGTGGAAAGCGGGGTAAGGCGTATATCCTTAGCGGAACGGCTACGCAAAATCCCGTTGTCCTTTTTTGGCAAAAAAGACCTTGCGGATTTAACCAATTCTATTATGGGAGACTGTGCTACGCTTGAAACTGCATTCTCCCATTATGTACCCGCATTGGCAGGCTCCCTCATTTCAACAACACTAATTGCAATCTGCCTTTTTGCTTACGACTGGCGAATGGCTCTTGCGGCGGTGTGGGTTTTACCGATTGCATTTACAATCACATTCTTTTCAGCTCGCATACAGGAATACTTCAACTGTAAATCTGTAGCGGCAAATGTCGCGCTTGAAAGCGGTGTACAAGAGTGTATCGAAAGTTTACAGGACTTGAAATCAAACAATGCGGAAGAAAGTTATCTGAAAGGACTTGACAAAAAAATTGACTATGTAGAAAAACGGCACATTATAACAGAACTTGGAACAGCACTTTTTGTTGTTTCTTCAACACTAATATTAAAGTTTGGAATTGCTACGGTTGCGCTTGTAGGCTCTACGCTGCTTATTCGTGGAGAAATTGATATTCCGCTGTTTTTTATGTTCTTGCTTGTAGCTTCAAGGCTTTATGCCCCGCTTGAAGGCGCATTGCAAAATCTTGCTGCGGTAATCTCTACGAAAACGAACATAGACCGCATGAACGAAATCCTTGACCAACCTATTCAGACAGGGGAAAATCAACTGATAAATAAAGGTTATGACATTGTATTCGACCATGTAGGATTTGCTTATAATACTGGGGAAACCGTATTGAAAGATGTGTCTTTTACGGCAAAACAGGGAGAAGTTACCGCTTTAGTCGGACCGTCCGGCGGCGGAAAAACTACGGTGTCGCGTCTTGCCTCGCGGTTTTGGGACATAAACAAAGGGAAGATTACTGTCGGTGGTATGGATATATCGAAAATAGAGCCGGAAACCTTGCTGTCTCTGTACTCTATCGTATTTCAAGATGTGACGCTGTTTAACAACACAATCATGGAGAATATCAGAATAGGCAGAAAGGACGCGACCGACGAAGAAGTAATTGCGGCGGCAAGACTAGCAAATTGTGAAGAATTTGCAGAAAAGCTCCCAGACGGGTATAACAGTATGATTGGTGAAAATGGCTGCGAATTGTCTGGCGGGGAAAGGCAGAGAATTTCAATCGCCCGCGCTTTTCTCAAAAATTCCCCTATTATCTTACTTGATGAAGCAACGGCAAGTCTTGATGTGGAAAATGAAACATTGATACAGGCTGCTTTGTCAAGACTGATAAAGGACAAGACCGTACTTGTTATCGCCCACCGTATGCGTACCGTAAGCGGCGCAGATAAAGTGGTTGTGCTTTCAAACGGTACGGTTGCCGAACAGGGAACGCCGGAAAAACTGATGAACACAGGCAAAATTTATCCGCATATGGTAAAGCTGCAAATGATTAGTCAGGATTGGGGAATTTAGATTTCTAACTGAAATTGAATGATATAGATTTCATATTTTCCCATTAGTGAGAAACGCAAAGAGGTCGACATTATGAAAACAGAATGGATACTTTGCCCTGTCTGCGGCAATAAAACCCGAACAATGATACAGGAAAATACTGAGATGAGAAACTTTCCTCTCTACTGTCCGAAGTGCAAAAAAGAAACAATCATCAATGTTCAGGATATGAAAATCACGCTTGCAGTCAGCAAATAATTATGTACCACCGCCGCTATGGGTAACACCATAACGGCGGTTTTTCCATATCTATCGGCTATCTCTGTCAATGGATTTTTTGCGCTGTCTTTGGGGTGGTTTCTGCCTATTTTTATCCTGTATCTCCCGCAAATGTTTTAATACGCTCTGCTTTTCGGGTGGTCTGCGCTGCTCTTTGGCGGCGGCTGACGGTTTCCTGCTGGTCTGACGCTCCCACTCGGCAAGGTCACGGCTGTACTGTTCCACAACGCTTTCCATTTCTCGGAAAGTACGCATGAACGCCTGCACATCGGGATAACCGTCCTCTTTCAGAATATCGGGCAGCATATCCAGTTTTGCAGCGATTTCCTTTTCCGTCTGCTGTATCTGCTCGGACAGGGCTTTACGCTCCTTGCCTTTGAAAAGCCCCTTTGTGTCTGCAAGCTGCGCTTTCAGTTTCGGGAGAACATCGTCCTGCAAACGGCGGATTTCCCTTGCGCCCTCCTGCGCCTTTATCATCAGATTTTTCATGCGTCGAAATTCCGCCATATCCATATCCAGCGTAGGCTTGGGCGGCATATCCTTTTCTCGGATAAGGCTTTGCAGAAGCTCCTTTGCCCTGCCGATAATGCTGCGGAACAAGGTAGGCAGCCAGCCCTTTTCTTTAATGGACTGACTTGCCTTTTGGTGGATTTCCTCTTTCTTGATTTCCAGTATCTTTGTTTCCTCAATCCCCGATAACAATGCCATATCCGCCGTCCTGTTCCATTCCTGCCTTGCGGCGTTGTCGGCTTCAATCTCGGCGGCTTTGGGATTGTTCTTACCGATTTTCTTGGTAGGAAGATAAACGCTGTTCTTATCAAATACCTTTAACTGCTGTTCGGGATCAGCAATATGGCGATTGATAAGGTCAGTGTAAATCTCTTTTACCTCCCGAAGAAAAGGCTCGCTTTTGAATTTATCATCTTTCACGGTAAAGAGGTGGCTTTCGTAAACCTCGCCCTTTTTAATGACGGTGCAGCCTTTTCGTATCTGTCCGTCCTCCCCTGTGATTTCTTTCTTGGTGCGTACCCTTTTGCCTGTTTCATCATAGAACACGCTGCGTGTGGCTATCTTGATGTCAGGTTCAGGAAGCAGCTTTCTTTCGCTGAAGATAAGGTGGATATGATAGTTTGTCTTGCGTTTGTTGTGGTGGAGGGCTGACACGCACTCTACACCATACCGCCTGTGGAACTCCTCCGTAAAATCTTCAAGGACTTCCTGCGGCTCGTATTTTGTATATACTTCGGGCAGGGCGATAATCAATTCCCTTGCTTCAATACATTTGCCCTCCGTACCGCTTCGCTTAAATTCCTGCTGGCTTTCCCTTGCAAGGTTACTCCAAAATTCATTGTCGGCGGTGCGGTAGGTGGCATAGAGATTTTCCTGTCTTGCGTGGCTTGTGATATAGGATATTCTTCCCTTGACATTGGGTAGCTTTGACATCTGTATAAAACTGTGTCTTGCCATATACTCCTTCCTCCCGTGACGGGCATACTCTTTTTGCAACCGAGAAATCGGTTGCTGCTGTTTCGGCAGCGTAAGCAGACGGACAGCGAAGAAAACAGCGTGCTGTTTTCTTCTGTATCATAGCGGCGGTGCATTGTCCGAAGCTGTGATACATAGCCCCCTGCAAGGGCGAAATACCCAGAGTACAACTCGAAGATTTGTGCGAGGGGTGTATTTCGCTCTCAAACGCCGAGGGCTTGGAGAATGGTTATTCTACTTTGCGAACATCGTTTTCATTGAGCAGGTTTCTTCCCTGATTGACGCTCATAAATCGCTCTAAAGTATCCCTGCGGATAATCGCTTTTCTTCCGACCTTGAGGACGGGAAGTTTGCCCCAGTCTACCAACTTACGCATTGTATTTCTTCCGATACCCGTACATTCTGCGGCTTCTTCTATGGTTAAACCTATTTTGATGTCGCTCATTTTATCAACCTCCTTTCAAAATACGCGTTTTGCAACTATGTGTCTGTAATTATACTTATTTTGCTATCTCTTGTCAACTCATTTTGCAACTTGTTAAGAAATATTTTTGCATATTATTAAATTTATAGTTGCAAAATGGGTTTTACCGTGTTATACTATCAGCAATAGGAGGTGAAATCCTTGAAAAAAGAAATTACATCCACCGCAAAACAGGTCGGTGAACGAGTGAAAGAACGCCGAACAGAATTAAACTTAACAATGCCCGAACTTGGTAAGCGTGTCGGGGTAAACAAATCTACCATTCAAAGATATGAAGCGGACGGAGTAGACCCAAAGCGTACAATGATTATCAACGGACTGGCAGAAGCACTCCTGACTACTCCCGAATGGCTGACAGGACTTTCCGAAGATAAGGAATACGACAGCCGCACTT
>OLSX01003473.1_pt1 | contig 12751 bp, 16 predicted proteins | sample 1673141 | NCBI WGS metagenome assembly OLSX01 (sample SAMEA3136759, study PRJEB25190) | human gut metagenome | biome: human gut; feature: human-associated habitat; material: faeces | place: Austria | collected 2013
CTGCGGGTCTTGTGTTGATAATCATATCAGGCTGTCTGGCATAAGAACCAGCCTGACCATTCGGCATACCAGTGCCGATCACCTGTGTATTCAGTCCCATATCTTTCACACTCCTTTTTTAATTTTGTAAATAACCTGCTGCTCGCAATTTTTCCAGAAGACCGTTAAAATCCTCCTGAGTAGGTGCAGCAGCAATATTTGCAATAGCAGGCATCTGCTTTACTCCTCCCAAAGCCTCTGGTGTGGCAGCCGGAAGGGTATAAGAAGGTCCTGCCGGTCCTTGTGGACCTGCTGGTCCGGGTTCACCCTGAGGACCTTGTGCCCCAGTTTCCCCTTTTTCACCCGCTGGTCCCTGTGGACCCGTTTCTCCTTTTGGTCCGGCTGGTCCCATAGGACCTTGTGGTCCTGCTGCGCCTTCTGTTGGTCCGATATATGCTATTCTTAATTCAGCAATGCCGTTTTCATCGGCAGAACCATTCCACTGGGCATTCACCAGCTGGATAGTATTTTCCCCATCTTCTGTAGCTTCCAGACCGCCAACCATAGCATCTGCAAATAACGGATTTTCTGCCACTCTGACATATACTTTGCCATCAATGATAGGGTTCCCCCTTTGACACAGCACATTGATGCACCCACGCTGGAATACAGACACAGCGTCTTCCGGGAAATATGCTCCTGTACTCTGTGCCAGATAATCTACTGCAGTTTTAACTTCGCGCCCAGCAATCCCAACGAACTGATTGGCTGTGTCCCCTGCTCCCATTGGTAAAACTGCGCCATTCTCTCCACGTTTCAATGCTGTTCCAAACAGGATTGGCATTTCTCCACCCAAAGGCGCGGTATTGACGATCATATCAGGCTGTCTGGAAAAAGAACCAGCAAAACCATACTGCATGCTTTTTCCAATGGATTGTGTTTGTAAACCCATACGCTCACCGCCTTATTTGTTTAAGTGTGGATTAAATTTGGCATAAGCTGCCTTCTGCTCTGCGCAAATGGTACTCATGTCTTTACGCTGGCTGGATGCTTTCTTTGCGCTGTCCCGAGTAGCGGCAAGGATATCTGCTCCCATATTACCGGAACGGATGGTAGACAGTACCGCATCTACGACACGGGCGCGTTCCTCCTTATTTTCAATAGCTGCCACAGCCGGACGAATTTTTTTCAGAAGCTCTGCGGTGAAAGCATCACCGGCAGTACATTTTTTGTCTTCCATTTCTTCCGCAGAAATGGTAACTGCCTTTTCCGGCTCTGCTGCAGGTTCTTCCCCGACCAGACGGGCAATTTCTTTGTCAATGTCGGATTCATCAGACATTTTCTTTTTGTCCATCTGATTTTCCATGAAAGCCCCCATCATTTCGATGAGTTTATCCAGCTTTGCACCAAGATCGCCACCCTGCATACCATCTTCTGTTTCTTTGGGCTGTTCTTCCGGTTTCTTTTCCGGTTCGGGTGCAGGAGCCTGTGTCGTTTCCGCATCCAGCGCCGTTGCCGTTGTTTCTACCATTTTTTCCAGTTCTTCAGGATTGGCATCTTTTGCCGCGCTCCCAAAGAGCTTCAAAATCTCTGTTCTGAATTTACTCATGTGGTTCACTCCTCTTTCTGGTTGTTTATCTTTGATGGCTACCTCATGCCCAGCACGCCCAGCCGGTACCACCGCCACATGGTTCCCTCTGATTTGTGTTTGTCGGTACCCGTTTCCATCAGGTACATAAATGCAGGTATAACCGCAGGAAACCTCCCGTTTCACACCATTTTCAATGTCACTAATGAGAGACGCATCTGTGATATGCAAGTCTGCCACCAGCTTGTCACCTTCCCTGCGTACGTTCTGGACATGCCCCCGACTGTACGCCCCTGCTGTTTCCGGCAGAAGGTTGTCGGGCGGATGATTGTCTGTGACGATCTTTCCCTCAAAAGACGCCATTGCAGCTGGAGAAAAAACATCCTCCTCGTAGCGGTTGACAGTGATGATTCTTTCCGGATCGCCGTCCAGACCAAGTTCCCTTGCCAGATATTCCATGGTACCTGTGCGGGCAATGGGGACATTTTTGCAAATCAAGAATCCCTCATCCGTTTTTGTCTGGTTGGGGCTGATTTCGGTACCGTAATATGTCAGCATCTATCTCACCCCCGGTACCAGTTTTTCCTGATCTGCACTCTGCCCTGTCAATGCTTCCACCAACATATCAGTCAAGATACTCTGATGGTCTGTTTCGTCTGCATTGATTTCCAGCAGCTTAGTTACATGCTTTTGTGGCGCCAACGCAAGAATTGCTGTATAAAGGCGTACTGTTTCTGTTTCAGCCGCAAGGGCTTTCTTCAAAAGTTCAACATATCCTTCCATAGTGCCTCTCCTTTCTATTGATTCTGGTGGCGGGGGTGGCGGCTTCTTGGGCGCCAATCCTGATCTTACACTGTAATTATTTTTCATCGGTGGTCCTTCCCTCCTTGCGATATAACTGCATCCATTTCTTATATTTATCATCGTCTAGCCGCTTATGTTTCCGGAAGGTTTCAAATGTCTTAGGCACTGGATCTCCCAATGTCATGCGGTATGTTCCCCATTGCCGATAGTCCCGCAGCCAGTTTGCTCTTGCTGTTTCCTTTTTCCGGTAGGCGTCTATCTGCTTTTTGGTTCTGGGGTCAATAGTGGGAGGATTCTTTTTGAAACTGGAAAAATCTTTGATTTTCTGTATTTCTTCTTCGCTCCTGCCTGCCGGCGTCCATGGCGTCAGCACATGAAAGCAGCTTGGATGGATATTCAAATAACTGTTGGTCAGATCATTGGGACCTGTTGGGTCTATCTTCCCAAAAGCAGAAGCCAGTGAGGGAAAATCCGGGTCTTTGCCGCTTTTGCTGTAAACCCGACCTTCCAGCGGCGCGCAGATTTTGCAAGTAGTTCCATGGCTGCTGATTTTGTACAAATCGTGTTCTTCGTCCGCTGTCAGTGTTGCCAGTACTTCCGCCTGTCTGCTTGTGGTTCGTGCCACCATGCTGCAATAGGTATGCAGGCTCCATCGTCTTCCGGCTTTGTCTACAAAGGCTGTGACGCCTTCCCTTGCCAATGCCTGAAAAATATCATTGGCGGCTTTCTGGGCGCCTTTCCCCACGGCTTGTGTCTGGGCTAATGTTCCCAAAGTAACACGGCGGAAAATATCCCCCTGTGTTCTGCCGATGAGGGCATTTTGCAGGGTGTTCTGTGCCATTCCTGATGCTTCCACGATTTCCCCCATGAGATTGGTCACCAGACGGTCTATAATGCTGTACTGTGTAGCGGTCAACGCATCCGCGTTTTCATATCCTCGGACATGTTTTTCCACTGGTTCCAATATCTTACGGGCTTCTGGTACCCGAACATAAAACTGTTGTTCTACCATCTTTGGTACATATTCCCAGCAGTCTGTTTCCATCTGTTTCAAGATAGCCTGTATCCGGTTCAGGGCAGCCACAGCATGATAATCTACCAATCCTTGAGAACGCAGCCGTCCTATTTCATTGATGATGGCTGTTTCTGCTCGCAGGAATATAGCTATCAGTTTTTCCAGTTCTTTTTCGTTTGGTGCTTTTTGAATTGGCATCTATCACGCCTCCTCAAATCCCAATCCCATAAGCGGGTCACGCAGAGCCGTCACATCCTGAAAGGTCTTTCCCTCATTTTTCTTGATGGTTTCTTCGGAAATACTGTCAAACATAGAAGTTTCTTCTGCCAGTTTTTTCAGTTCTCGCTGAGCAGTTGCCTGATCCAGCAAATTAGCCTGAAAAGCGGCAATGATGGTTTCGGCTTTTGCCTTTGCGATCTCTGCCACTTCTTTGGCTGTTGGCGTCCAAAGTGGCGGGAACTGGATATCCATGTCTTCCGGAACGCCGCCCCATACGCTCATGGCAATGATAGGCAGCAGCTTTTCCAGAATGGGGCGCAACTTGCTTTCCCGCAACGTGTCCACGTAATCGTAATAATTTTGCAGATCACTTTCCCCTGTGGCGTTCAGTCCTGCCGGCGCACGCCCAAACAGTTTTGTCACTGGAATCCTGCTGGCACCGGATAAGTCAAGGCACATACTGTCATAGATTTCCTGTAAGCCCGTAAAGGTATACTGGGTATTTTTCACCGCATCGCCTTTATTCACCAGCTGCATGCCGAAATTAGATTTCAGCACGTTCTGTGCCTGCATCATGTTCCAGAAGCGCTGCTGGATGGCAGTGGGCGCAACAGAAAAAAGCTGGTCCAGATTTTCCACCTCCATGGAATCCACATTGGCACGGAAGGTCAAAGCAGCCATATTCGCTGCCACATTGTCGTGTTTCACCACGTCCGCATAGAGGGCTTCCACCTCCGATTCTCCCCAGTACATTTCTGCCATCTTTTCCAGATAAGGCAGTTCCCGACCGACAAAGCGAATGATGCGGGAATGATGGACAGATACCACCGTACTGCCGTCTGCCATATTGATGTCATAGTATTTGGGCAAGCCAAAATCCGGGTCTGCCAAATCAGAAACCAATTCCATACCAGGTGTGATACCAGACCATCGGTCAACGATATACAGCCCAGCAAAGGTACCGGGCAGTATGGTTTCCAGTTCAAGCGGTTTGGACAAATCTTCTTGCCCTCCAATCAAAATCAATCCAGCTGCACCGCCATACAGCCTGCCCCAGCGCATCCCCTCATTGATGCGGTCATACAGCCGCGTCTGCCGCAAACAGCGGTCAAGTTCCTGCTGATACTTTGGAGCAATGGAACCGGATACCGTAAAGCCTTCCCGCAGCATATCATCCGGTATAATACCAACTACATTCTGTACCACCCAGTTTGAGCGATACAGGCTGTTCAGCAGGGCATAGTCGTATGTCATGCGGGTCAATGGGTACTCTGTTGCTTCCAATGGAGATTGGGAGCCGTAACCCAAATGAAAAAGCGGATTGCTGAATGCATCCGCTGTCTGTACCGGCTTTGCTGCGCCGGTTTTCTTTCCTTTTCTGCGGGACAATCTTCCCACCTCCTATGTCACCCGCCAGTCCGGCAGGGAGTTGATATAATAACGCAGCGCGTCTGGTCCATGGTCCTGTTCTTTCACAGGCTTTTCTTCTCCTCGCTGGCTGGATTTATCGTCCCAGCGATATGCCCCCAGCTCGTTCCGCAGCCCTTCACACTGCTGATGGATCTGAATTTGACCACGGCTCATGAGGGTGGATGTTTTTCTGATACCGTCCAGCACATCATTTTTTGCACTTATCACAAAAATCCCTCTGCTTTTCAGCTCCGCAATGAAGGATGCGGCAGAGGGGTCTACCAATACTGCACAGCCGCCTGTACCCATGAATGTTTCCAGATCGTCTGCATATTCCTTATCTGTTTTCTGCCGATGTTCTTCCCGGCTGTCCCAACGATATTCCCGATCGATACGAACCGTTTCCTGGTCGTCATATATATCCAGAAAGACACAAGGATTCGTGGTACCATTGTCAATGGCAATCGTTCTTGTCGACCGCCAGACCATATCCACAGGGGCTTCTGCCGTACTGTAAACATTTTTTTCTGCAGAGAACATATCATAGATCAGACCTTCGGGAGAGCGGCGCAAGCCCAAAATATCGCGGGCATACCAGATACTTTTCCTATCGTAGGTAGACAAAGTCTTGCGCAGGTTATCGTCAGATACAGAAAGGTTATCAGCAATGGTGAAATGCCCATAGTTAAAACCATAGTCTGGATTTTTCTTTTGCTTTTTGGCGTGGAAGTCCAGCACTGTCTTATAATACCAATGCCCGTCCCCTTTCGGGTTCAGGTCGTGAAAAACTGCTCTCTCCGGACTGATAAGGGTTCTATCGAAAACCTCTTGAATAAAGTCTGCCGTACATTCATTGGCTTCTGTCACATACGCCATGCCATAGGTATTCCCTTTGATAAGCTTTTCATCGCCGCTTTTTCCGCCGCCGGAAATCAAGACGATTTTTTCGCCAACAGGTGTCTGGATATACAAGCAATCACGCTTTTTGTACTCCCCCTCACGGCAGCGTCCTTCAAAAAAGTTTTTCATTCCAAAGCCATCACAGTCTAGCACATTGATTTTTGCTGTTGCCGTAGATACCCCAGCGATCAGGTGAATCCTGCTTTGGTGCCGTTCCAGTCTGGTACAGAATGCTAAAGTGTTGACTACGTTCTTCCCACCGCGCTTTCCTCCCTCGGCTACGTTCAGCCAATGGGTAAAGGTGCGGTCAAAATAATCTTTCTGATTCTGTGAAAATGGAGCCGGAATGTTCATGCCTCGTCATCCCCTTCAAAGTCGTGGATGTTCCGATTTTTCCCGGGGCGCATGAGGATTTCAGCCAGAGCGACCATATTGCTGCCGGTATCCTGTTCCTGCTCTGGCTTTTCACCCCAGCCGCGGAAATTATTGATCAGGCTGAATTTTGCGCCGTTGACACCATCACGGTCAAACAGTCTGGCTTCCGCATATTCTTCGATTCTGGATTTCGCGCGTATAATCGTGTCAGCAAATTCTTTTTTGCCTTGGTATTCCATGAGGGATTGTCTGGACGCAAATCCTAAAGCAAGTGCCAGACCTGTCACTGTTGGTGGCTTCGGCGGTTTGGTATAGACCAATCCTGTTTTGGGAGTACACACAGGATTCCCATTACCATCCAGCAACAATTCCCCTTCACATTCTTTGAAATACGCGTCTATCTTTTCCTGTATTTCTTCTTTCGTTCGAAATTTCGGCGGTCTGCCGACATACTTATTTTTCGAAACAGTCACAGCTTCCACCGTCCTTTCTGCCCCCAAAGAAAAAGGACGCCCCGTAAAGCGTCCCAAAAGAAAGGAGGTGCATTTATGTCTTTTTCCACGATGCCATTTTACCACACTTTCATGTGTCTTTATGTGTCCTTTTCAGATAACTTCAAAATGCAGCAGTGCTTTTCCATGAAGTTTTAACACATACCGGTAATCATAGTTCATTTCCACAGAAATTTTCTCCCATCTCTGTTCCAGCAGATAGCGTCTGGACAGGATTTCCTGTTCTGTCGGATCCGGAACCATGCTGATCTGCTGACGGATCTCCCGATATGTCACCATCTGCATTTCTTTTTCTGCTTCCAGTTCCCTTACCAGCTCGTCCCATCTCGCTGCGTATCCAGACAGATCGGATGTGCCACTACCATGCGGCAACCCATCCCCTAACCCAACAGGGCTTGTCTTGCTGGAACGCAGCTCCTCGATTTCTTCCTGTATCCTCTTCACCCTTTTCTTTGCTTCCTGGTATCTGCGCAGGTACTGCTTCTTTTCTTCATTGTTCATCGGTATTCCCTCCCCGTAGGTTTATGCCGGATCTGGATTCTCTCGATCAATTCGAAGTCACAGATTCGCAATAAATCTTTGATTAGTCTGATAATGCGGTTGGCATCCTCATCGGCTTCCTGTTCCCGTTTATGTATGGCATGTAAAGCTGGTGAAGCAGTTGGGTCATAGTATCCGCTGCCATTGCGGCTTAGTTCGTCCATAATTATTCCTCCCAAATCATAGGTGTACCGTCAGGGTTTACTAAAACTGTAAAGTTCCCTTGATTTCTATAACCATCACTGACCACATACATGACTTTCGTTTCCTTGTGGCACACAACGTAATATTCATCAGAATAATTTAATTGAATAGTTTCAAACATATTTTGTTGTCCTGCTTCCGCCTCACTCACCCCGCAACATGCAAGTGATACGGCAATAACTGCCGCCGCGAGGGCGCAAATTAAAAATCGTTTCATTTTATCACCATCCCGTTTTATTGAATACCTCAAACCTTGCTTTTACCATAGGATGTTCCATAGCTGCAGCAATACTCATACCATGGTTATGGGCAAACGTAACAGCATACTCCCCGGCTGGATTAAGCATTTTATCAGGTGCTTCACTACCTGCAGGGACTTTTGCTTTTTTAGGCTTTTCCTTGTCGTCACATGCCTCATTGCAAGGTTTATCAAACTTCGAACAATAATTACAAGGTGTCATATACACACAAAAAATCGAATTTTTATTTACCATCATGTCAAATTCACCTCTTTTGATAACAAAATCCTACAATTCAACAACAAATTCATCCACTTCGATCACAGCATCGACCTGCTTTTCTGAATAGATTTCGCTTTTCCACTTGTTTCCGCAAAAACAACGGCTGAATAAAACTTGTATTTTTCTCTCACAACCCAGGCTTTCATATCTACCACCTCACTCCCTAAAAAGTTCTCTCTGACAGCTTCTGATTCGCTTCTTTATAATTCAATCTGATAGGAAGCAAAAGCATTCTTTTATCATCTCTTACTTCAGCCGATCCTCTGTTGGGAACAAAGGAGTCAATAAGAATAGGCTCTTTCTCAGCCCCAAACCGCAGGACAACAGCTTCCTTTTTATCGCAAAATCCCTTTAATGCTCGCACAAGAAGTTTTGGATTTACAGCGATTTCGTACTTTTGCTGATCGCGTTCAAAGCTTCTGTTCACCAAACTTACATCCATGTATAATCCAGGTGGTACTGCTCTCTGAGTATACTTAACCCCATTTGAAAATGAGATATCCATCATGCCATTCAAAATCTGGATAGATACCTGTTCTGCACTTTTGGGAATCTGGACAACGGGAAGCAAACAAACAAAATATTCTTTTTCTTGCACTTGTGTCTTAGTTTCTACTGCAGCATATCCGTCTGATGCAAACGCGCATAAGACACCATTTTTATTTTCAAGGTGGATGAACCGCATTGGTTCCTTTTCATGTTTCGTGTCCAAGGCAGCACTGCACACTTTGTATATTTCTTTTAACTGGGATACATTCAATTCAATCTTCATAAACATTACCTCCCATATTTAACTTTCAAAGACTCCATCAAATCATCTTGTACTTCTGTTTTTCCTTGTAAGCTTGCAAGTACTTGCTGGTCGACAGTACCCTCTGTAATCAAGTGATGAATGATCACACTTTCTGTCTGACCTTGTCTATACAATCTGGCATTTGCCTGCTGATATAGCTCCAAACTCCATGTCAAACCAAACCAGACTATGATGTGCCCACCTGCCTGCAGGTTTAACCCATGCCCAGCACCAGCCGGATGTGCAAGCAGCATGGATATCTCCCCATTATTCCAGTCTGAGATATCTTGGCTGCTTTCTAATTTCCTTGCATTCGGAAACCGTTCCTTGATCCGTTCTAGGTCATGCCGGAAGCTATAGAAGCACAATACAGGTTTTCCGTTCGCGGCTTCCACCAATTCCTCCAGCATGTCCAGCTTTTTATCACTGGTTTTTACATAATCTCCATTACCCAGATACATTGCCCCGTTGCTAAACTGCAAAAGTTTTCCTGTCAGCGCTGCCGCAGTCGCTGCTGTGACTTCGCCCTCTATAAACTGGATATACTGTTCTCTTTCAAATTTCTCATAGGCTGCCATTTCTTTTGGTGACAACGTTACCGTTTGAACACTATCTATCCTTTCCGGAAGTTCCAGCCAGTCTTCGGCTTTCATACTAATGCAGATATCTGATATCTTTTCATTGATACTATTCTCAGCTTCTGGCTTTGGTTTATAGTTAAAAATTGTTGTCTGGTTTCTTTGGTTTGGTGTAAAGTATCTTTCTCGGTACCCTGATATGGTTTTTCCTAATCGCTCACCACCATCCAGTAAATAGATCTGACTCCACAGGTCGATCAATCCATTTGGCGCCGGCGTCCCTGTCAACCCGATCACGCGGCTGCTGCGGGATATGTACTTACGAAGCGCCCGAAATCTTTGCGCCTTTGGACTTTTGAAGCTGGAAAGCTCATCGATCACAACGGCATCAAACATCCAGCCATCTCCTACTTGGGAAAGTTCATCACACAACCAAACTACATTTTCCCGATTGATAATATAGATATCGGCCTCTCTGGCAAGCGCCCTCCGGCGTTGTGTCGGGGTTCCCAATATCTTTGATATGGTAAGCCCCTGCAGATGATCCCATTTTTCGCTTTCCCGGCTCCATGTATCCTCCGCCACTCGAAGCGGGGCAATCACCAAAGCCTTACCGATTTCAAACCGGTCATACATCAGGTTATACAATGCAGTCAATGTGACTACGGTTTTTCCTAAGCCCATTTCCAAAAATAAGCCGCAGCGAGGATGTTCGTATATATGTTCCTCCGCTAATTCCTGATATTTATGCGGGCTGTATTTCATTCTAGTTCACCTACTTCCTCACTGATTTCATTTACATAGGCTTCGACTCCACTTTTGCTGTCTATCACGTATACGTGAAACCCCAAACCTGTCAAAATTCTATGTACAGCTGTCTGTAAAGGTCTAGGCTTCTCCCCCTCTGCCTTTAACTCCACAAAAGATACTTTTCCTCCCGGAAGTAAAACCATGCGGTCTGGCAACCCTGACATACTAGGGGATACAAACTTTAACGGGAGCCATCCTTTCTTTTTGCATTCCTTGATGAAAAATCTTTCAATGTTACTCTCTTTCATAAAAATCCTCTTTTTCCGTTTTAGAAAGTTACACGTAAAAACCTTGAAAATATCAGTAAAATTAAGTTTTTTGTAACTTCGTAACTATGTTTGCATAAAGGTCAGCGAAATATAGAATTTATAGCTTGTATTTGGTTCTAAAAATTCTTTAATTCGTTGCACTTACACATTCAATAAAGTTACAAGGTTACAAATTTAAAGAAAAGGTTGATATTTCAAGAAACTCATGTAACTTTCTATTTTTACGGAGTTACACCTTTCTGATAAAACCTTTCTGAACTCCATAAGCACCAGAAAATCGTAAACTTTTTTTCGCCCGAACCCATTCACCGGTTTTTTCGATGATGTCATTGATCTCCTTACTTTTCTGCCGTGTCAGGTCTTTTCGTTCACCGTCAAACAGCTCGCACCAAATTTCCAGTGCGCATACCTTATCCCGGTACACTTCCCCCTTGATATCCGAAACAAAAGATTCACCCCGGATAAAATCCCTTTTGGCACAGAGGTCTATTTCATCCCAGTTTTTGGGTATCTTTTTATCAAGGAATGCAAGCACGGCACCAGTCAAAGGACTTTCCTCCAAATGGCTATCCTGCACTTCTTCCGCCATGCGTTTTATATCCTCATCCCACAGATAGAACTTCTCTCCGTTCCGGAACAGGCTAACAGCTTCAGCCCAAATCTGATCCACGGCCTTTGCGTCTAGGTCATTCCATACATCCTTTACTGCCTTTTCCGGATGTACGTCCACCGGCAAAAACCGACGGTTCCCAGTCATATCTTTCAGAAAATCATACGTATTGGTGGTGCCAAAAAATACGCATTGTCGTTTATGGGTTTCTACATGATGCCCATAGGCAGCCCGATAGGAGTCTTCACTTTTGGAAGTAAACTGTTTTACGGTTTCTACCTCATACCGTTTCATAGCTGCCAGTTCTCCGATTTCAATGATCCAAAAGCCTTGAATCTGTTCATAAGCTTCTTTTCCCTGCATAGTCGTCAAGGTGTCCGAAAACCAATCACGCCCAAGTTTTTTGAGAATCGTACTTTTCCCGCATCCCTGCGGACCGACTAAAACCACGACATTGTCGTATTTAATTCCAGGGGCAAATATTCTGGCAACGGCTGCAGTCAGCGCGATTCTGGAAACAGCTCTCGTATAGGCATTATCCTCTGCGCCCATAAATTCGATAAACAGAGTCTCCACGCGCGGAACGCCGTCCCACACTAGGCTTTCAAGATAGTTCCTTACCGGGTGGTATCTGTTTTCATTGGCTACCAGCCCCCACGCGTCTTCAATATTGGCTTTTCCTTTGATCTGGTAAACCTTTTCTATGTAGTACCGAAGGCCAGAATCGTCATTATCTTCCCAGTCACGTTCTCTCTCGTCCGTGTTCCACGGAAGGGCGCCAAAGACGCGGTATTTTTTGGTGAACTCATTTTTCCGGATTTTTCCTTTCAGAAGTTGGTCATGACTCAGTATCATTTTTGCATTGTGGATTGTAGCCATATAGTTCCCTTTGCCGTCCACATCCATTTCCAATACCCAAGAGTCATCGTCTTCATCTTCCGCAATGGAAATACCAGCAAAATCCTTTTGTGAACCAGCGGTCCGCTCTTTGTGCAGTGTCATACGAACACCAGCGTCATTAGATGCTAAGTACCGCATTTCCAAATAAGATGGCAGCTTTACCGTTGGCGTTCCTTCCGCTGCTTCCTCGTCCAATTCGCGGAACTTATGGAGCCGGACAAGGTCAAAAGCATTACACAGCACGCCACCCGCTGGATCTGTGGCATGGTTAGAATAAATGAATTTTCCGTCATCGTATATGACAGCACCAGCAGCAGTGCTACCGGCCGCGTAGGTATACCGGTCTTCCATAGCACAGGGCACATATACGCCCGGAAGAAATTTTTCCATAGCTTCTTCCACGTTATACGTTCTGCAGAAAGCACCGACAATCCCATTTTTAGAACACGGGTCTTCCTGTTTTTTCAGCAGTCTATCTTTCCTCTGCAGTGTTCGGCCAGACACAGGCCATTCGGATACATCTGTCCAGTCCTTATATTGCTGCAGGATAGAATCTACAGACAGAAATTCACCTTTTCCAGTACGAAATACATACTCCCCATCCATGCTGGTGCTTGGCCAGTACATCAATCTATGCGGCTGGTAAGTTGTATCATCAAACTGGTCTAAGTCTCAAGCCGACCCTTGCCGCTATCGAGGCGGGCAATGATATTGCCCTCGCCAA
>OLSX01003488.1_pt1 | contig 12700 bp, 8 predicted proteins | sample 1673141 | NCBI WGS metagenome assembly OLSX01 (sample SAMEA3136759, study PRJEB25190) | human gut metagenome | biome: human gut; feature: human-associated habitat; material: faeces | place: Austria | collected 2013
TGCAAATTATCTTCTAATGACTGCAACGGACTAATTACACGGTCGGAAGCCGATTCGACCTCTTTCAACTTGGCTATTTGCTCATTAGTCAGCACAATGCTTTCAGATTGCATTGCCGGAAAACTCAAAGGGTGGACAGGGATCAAGACATTGGCTATGATAAATTCTATCAGAAAAACAGGTGATAAAGAAGCTACTATGGAAACAAGGTACTATATATCATCATTGGAACCTGACCCGGTACTCATACTTAAATCGGTCAGATCACACTGGGAGGTTGAAAACAACCTGCATTGGGTACTTGATATAGGATTCAGAGAAGATGATGACAGAAAAACAGGAAATGCTGCAATCAACTTCTCCGCCATATCAAAGTTGGCACTTATGTTATTAAAACAGAGCGATATCAAACTGGGAATGGCAGGAAAGAGGAAAGCGTGTGGATGGGACGAGAAAATAAGAGATAAAGTCATTGGGATTGAAAAAATATAGAGAATAATAGGATGTACAAGTTATTGAGCGTTCGCCCTGGTCTTCCACCTTTCTGTTGAGCTATTAAGTTTTTCTAAATAGTTGTATTTGCATCCAACTCTCCATGTAACCAATAGAGCAACCAACGAATAGCCAACGGAACAACCGGACCGCCTATTTACTCTTTCTTCTTGGGAGTAACGAAGCCGATAGGATTACGCGGCTTATCTGCTAAAGCCTTTTGCGCCTGCAATTCGGCTAACGTCTGATTTATTAATTCTAACTGCGTCCGAGTGTCGTCATTGATGTCGTTATAGTCTGCAAATACTTCCTCTATGTACTCCTTTAGTTCCTTGACTTCGCTTTGAAGCTCACGTACTGGGTCGGTCGGCGGGTTTAACAGTAACTGACGAGCCGCAACGAAAGCACGCATTATGCCCATATTTATTTGTATTGCCGTCTTTGAGTTGAGCACACTACTAAGCATTGCTACGCCTAATTCTGTAAACACATAAGGATTCCGGCGAACGCCCATCTTTATAGAATTGGACATCACAATTTGTGATTTCCAAATTTCCGTTTCTTCATCTGTCAACTGAAACATGAAATCCACCGGGAAACGGTCTGTATTGCGTTTCACCGCTTGATTTAAAGCCCGTGTTTCGACTCCATACATTTCTGCTAAATCACGGTCTAGCATCACCTTTTGCCCACGTATGTCGTAAATCTTACTTTGTATTACTTCGAGTTGTTCCATCTTATTCTACTTTGATATTGGTATTCTATCTGCAAAATTATTGATTTATCAGATAAAAGTACTGATAAAATCTGTTTTTTAGTTCGTTGAATGGGAATTTAATGATATAAAAAACGCACTGCCTTCTCAGGTGGTGCGTTCCTGTTTGTTTTTGGGTTTTAAATTATTAATAATAAAATTATTGGGGTAAAAACAAAACTTGTCTGTGTCTTATTATTTTGTGGGATAATTCTTCTTTCTTTTTAATTCTTTCAAGTTTGCGTCAGCCTGAGTAGCAAGACCGGCTGCTTTGGCTGCATTGAAATACTTCTCCGCTGCATCATAGTTGCCTTCCAGCAGAGCGATGACTCCCAGGTTATTCTGTGTTTCTGCTGCTTTCTGATCAGCTTTGGCAAGATGCTTCTTGGCTGCTGTCAGGTCGCCGCCTTTTTGAATCTCCATGGCCCCTGCGTTCAGGTTGGCAATAGGATCGTCCGGGAACATGGTGGCTGCTACTTGGAATGAATGGTTGAACTCTTCGCTTCCCGGCTGGCAACTTTCTGCGATCCGGTAAATTTCCTGCAGGCTCAACAGTTGCGGACGTGTCTTGATAATCTCTTTGGTCTCTTCAAGATTGAATCCGCGCACGGTATAGTTGACCGTGTAATCTGAATGGCGCAAAGCCGGATAACATTCTTCCAATATGTATTTATAGGTTTGCGGACCTGCCAATTGGGCGATTTGACGTTCTTTCTTGTCTATATCCAACGTGGAATCATCCATCAGTTTCAAGATATCGTCTTTCTTCTCCAATGAAGATGCCACGATAAACTTGCGGAATCCGTCCCAGTCTTCGGAAGTATATTCGGAAGTAATCAGTTTCGTATCGAACTTGTAATAACTGGTCACATAATCTACCAATGCCTGTGTACGACCTTTCGCCAGTCGGGTATTGTTGGCATAACTGCCTTCCGGTGACGCATAACCGTGAATTCTTATACTGCTAAGTGTAGTCTTGTCATCATTGCGTACACTGTCAATGGTAGCACGTATTTTGGCCAGCTCTGCTGTGTTACGGCGATACTCCGGATAAATGATAGTCTTGTTGACCGGGAAATCAAGGAAGGCACTTCCTTCGATGGCACGGTGCTTCACGGCTTCTGCCTGTGGGGTGATATAAGAAATGGACGGCTGTATCTGCAGGGGTGAAATGTTCAGACGGGTGATTAATTCACCACCGGTCTCCTCTTGCAGGTCGCAGCAGCCGCATACATCAATATTCAGTTTCATTTCCGCATCGCGCATCCATGCTTCGAACTGAAATTGTTGCCGGTAGTTTACAATCTGCTCTTTGTTATGTTTACGACGGATGGTGCTGTAAATGCTCTCCGGAGTCGGAGTTATATTATTGCGGCGATTTACTATTTCACGTTTGCGTCCGTAAACTACGATAGACGGCAATATCTTGGTACGTCCGTTTGATTCGAGAAATGGAGTGAGTGTAGCTACATGATTGGAGGAGAGTTTCAGATTTTCCTGCATCACGATATCCATATCGATGCTTAGCACATTATTATCTTCATTACGCGTGATAGATTCTTTTTCTATACGCACCTGATCTCTGTAGAGTGTCTGCGCTTTCCCGCCCAATACAGGCAGCAGGCAGAAGAGTATGCATAATATCTTTTTCATATTTGTTTTGTTTTAGAATAAATAGATTAAACTGATAGCAGCTTTTGTAGGACCTACATAGTTTTTATGTCCTTCGCTTACTTTCTCACCGCATGTCTTGCATTCGAACTGCTCGTACTTGACACGCGCATAACCTACACCGATATTTCCTTCCAGATTCCAATGCTTGGCGAGAATCCACTGGTAACCGTAGGAAATGCCTGCACCATAGAAGTGTCCTTTGAAGCGGTGGTCTTCCAGTTCCGGCCAGATGCCCCAGGGCATATTGATGGCGGCAGCCTGATAAACGCCTCCATGTACATGGAATCCCACGAAATGTCCGTTGAACTTGTCGCAGAACCAGTAGCGGAGTTCCGGCTGGATGGCGAGCATCTTCATCATCTTCTGATCTTTGTATTTCCACGGATTATAGTTGGCATACAAGTCCAGAGTTAACTTCTTACTCAGACCGACTTCGGCTCCGAGATTGATCATTTTCATCGCGTCCATTACAAGATTCGTTTTCACTCCGACTACCTGGCTATATAATAAGGTAGAAGCAAACAAGGTAACGAACAAAAATAAGATTCTTTTCTTTTTCATCGCATGATGGGTTTTGTTTGTTGATGCTACAAAAGTAGCTGTTATCTGAATAGACGTTAATTGGTGGATTCATCTTTCTTTTCTTCGCTTGCAATGGAAATTAATAAGTGAAGTGGTAAATCATTCTTTTATAGGTGGTGTATAATTCATGGGTGATAGATGGTGTTTTTATCGCCTGTTTTGAATGATTTGCAGATGAGTGGTGTTTTAATACTTGCATATCTTATTCAAACGCTTGAATAAGCTGTATTTCCTTCGTTAAAGAGTGGTAATTCATTCATTTTTCCTTCTAAAAAGTTTTTTCTATTGAATAAAACACCTATGTTTGCAATGTACAAACAAATAAGGAAAGACAAATAAGACAACTTAAGTTTAAAGATTCCCTCCTAAGGAACATGAGCAAATAAACAATAAGAAGTGTAAAATGACCGCGAACTGGCAAACAACAATTCGCAAGCAAGTTAAACAAACAAGTAATAATTAGGAGGAACTAATATGAAATCAATTAAATTCTTTTTCGCATGTGTATTGGCATTAACTTTTGTAGCATGTTCTAATGCTGAAAGTGATAGTTTTGAAGACAACTCTTCAAGCTTTGAATCCATGATATCTTTATATGGTATACAAACTGCAACTACTGATTCAAAAGTAGGCGATGTACCTTCTGTGACTGCAGAAGAAATGGCAAGTGTACTTGAAGCACTTCGTCAGAACGGAAATACGGTTCGTAACTGTGAATCTGAAACTTCCGAAGGATACTACGGTACAGGTAGTGACAGAAAAGAAGTAAAGATGACCGCCGAATATCAGGCCCGTACCAGAAGCGGTGCTTTCGTAGAACAATTCGCATTGTGTGTTTCACTCAACTTTAATATAGATAAAGATGCCGTATACTATATAGGTACTACATATTCTTCTTCAACTGATCTGTTCAACTGGCAAGGTTACGGAGCTTCTTTATCTACCACTGCCGAAGGCAGCAGCGTATTCAGTTCAACTTCTTATCTTTATTTCCGTGTGAGCGACCAGAACAATTGTCTCGTAAAGGTTCCGGTAAACTTTAAAGGCAATTACAACTTTAAAAACAATCAGGGAACTTATAGCTTTACTCTTTCCAAAGCAGCCAATTAAAATACTACACTAATTGATTGATTTTAGGTATTACGTTACAATATATACAACTATATAAGAGGACTCCTTGCGCCGTGCAAGGAGATTCCATCAAACTAAAAGAGGAACCAAACAGCAAACAATAGTATCGCTTTAGTCATTCAGACAATTAAGAAACAAACAATGAGGAGCCCCGCCGATTCTTTTACGGATCGGCGGGCTTTTATTTTATTGTGAATTATTGCTAAAAAACAGTTGTTATACGGTTTGCTAATGATTAAATTATCTATCTTTATCTGCCAATACACATAAACAAAATACAATTAAGATATGAGGAAGTTCTTCTTTCTGTTGCTACTGCTGACGGGTTTTCTCCCGACATACTCTATAGATATCCACTGGGACCTGGAACCGCTAGTCATTAAAAACGGAGTCGGAAATAATACAATTTATCATGTTTGTTACGGAAGCGAAGGCTTTATGTGGTTCTCCACCGATAAGGGAATCTCCCGTTATGACGGCTTCAGATTCCGTGATTATCCCCTTATTATGAGCATCGACTCTCTCTCTGTTCCTCTGCATCAGGCTGTAAAAACGCTGAAGGAAGCTCCCGACGGTTTATATTATGCTTTACTTTATCAGGGAGGAATGACTTGTTTTGACAAAGAGATTGAAAAATATTTGCCTGTACGTTTTGACCGGCCATTGAAACTTAAAGAGATTCATGATTTTTGTTGGTATGACGGAAACTTGTATCTGGCTACTTCGCAAGGATTGTTTGAATCACATCCCATCCGTAAGAAAGAAGGAAAAGATGATTTTGTACTCTGTACATTGAATCCCGAACCTTTGATAAAAGGGAAAGTTGCCAATCTTTGTACGGACGGAAAAACAAATCTGTATTTTTCTGTTGATCGTGAAAAGGTGATGCATTATGATTTTGTAACGAAAAAGAGTGCTCTGATCAGAGAATATAATGTAGTGAACAGACTCTTTTTGCGGCAGGGATATTTGTGGATTTGCAGATTATGGAATGACATTGTATGTTATGACCTTAAAACGCATAAGGAACGGGTGATCTCTCTCGAAGGAGGTGATCAGTCGGATTTCTCCAATTCATATGTCACGGATATGGTGATGAAAGATAAGCAGACATTTTATCTGACTACTTGGGACGGATTATACAAATTGCATTTTGAGAACCAGTATTTGTGTGAGAGTCCGTTTACTTTGACACTATTGACGCAGAATGAGAAAGCATTCCATTCGAGAATTGAAAATAAGATGACTAGTCTGCTATGGGATAATAAACAGCAGATTCTCTGGGTGGGTACCTTTGGTGGCGGAGTGGTGAAATTTGATATCAGCGATAGTATGTATAGCCGGGTGCGGCAGATTTTTAAGTCCAGAGTAGACGGTATAGTTGAAGATTTGAAAGGATATGTCTGGCTGACGGTGACTGACGGGGGCATTATGAGAAGTACTACTCCGATGCTTTCGATGGATACACATTTTGAGCCTTGGAAAAAAGGGCCCGGTTTCTCCGGGCATTACCATATATATAAAGGTAGGAACGGAAATATCTGGCTGGGCAATAATTTCGGAGAAGTAGTCGTTGTCAATCCGCTTACGGAAGGCATAGAAACTTTTCAATTGAAAAACAGCGAAGGCGGGAAAATGGAAACAATTATTCATTGTTTCTGCCTGGACTCCTGGAACCGTTTGTGGGTAGGTACTTCGAATGGATTGATACAGGTTGACCCGAAAACTCACGGATGTAAGAGTATAAGACTGCCCGGTGAAATCAAGAGTGTATTTGCAGTAGCCGAAGATAAGGAAGGTAATGTGTGGATCGGTACAGACAAAGGACTGAAGAGGATTGAAACGACCGGTAACCAGATACGGGTGGAAGGAAACTACGAAAAGGAAAACGGGTTGGAGGAAGCCGGTGTCCGTACCATCTATGTGAATAATTATAATCAGATTTATGCGGCTTATCTGAATGTCGTTGTCCGCATCGACGGAAGAGAAAAAGAAAAAATAGAATCGGTTTATACCCTGCGGAACGGATTGACAAACGGACACGTCAGTTGTATGGTCGATGATCATATCGGAAATACCTGGGCAGGAAACAATGTCGGCGTGATGACAATCAGAAACGGACAGGAAGCTTTCTATAATTATCTGTCAGCGGGAAACTGTAGTGCGGTATGCCGTTTGAATGATGGGCGCTTGCTATGGGCGAATTCGTGGGGACTGATTTTCTTTGATCCGTCTGCTACGAAAGGAGACAGCGGCAAGAAGCATCTGATGCTGACGGACGTGGAAGTCGGCGGAGAAACAGTGCTGGCCGGAGAGAAACGGAACGGGCAGATAATTCTGTCTGTTTCTCCGGAAAGGCAGGAGAAGCTGGCGTTCGCTTCCGATAATAATGATTTTCATTTGTACTTCTCCGACTTGCGCTACGGACTGGCACAGCGCAAAATTGCCTATCGTCTGCTTCCAGTGGATAAAGACTGGAAGATGATACCACTTGCGGAAGGTTTGTGGTTCAATGGATTGTCTGCCGGAAAATATACTTTGCAAGCAAAACTTGTTTTCCCGGATGGAAAAGAGGGAGAGTTGATCGAGATTCCTCTCGTAGTGAAGGGCAAGTGGTATCAGACGATATGGGCTTATATCATATATGGTTTGTTACTGCTCGGATTATCTTATTTCTTCTATGGCTATTTCAGAAAGAGGGATCAGCGTAAACAGATGCATCGCGATCGGGAGATGATATTGAAGGAAAACCTAAACATGGAAAAGTTGAAGCGGGAGCAGAAGAAAGAGATAGAAGCGATGAGGAACCGCTTGCTTATGCTGTTTGTGCAGGAACTGCGTACTCCGTTGTCGCTTATCATCGCTCCGCTGAAGGATTTGCAGAAAGATAACTTTCAGATTTCGAAATTTTCTCTGCAAGTGGCATACCGGAATTCACTTCGTATGGTGGATGCTTGCGACCAGCTAATGTCGGTATATGGACAGGGAGATCTGGAAGAAAAACTGAAGGTTGCTCCGTATTCGGTAGACAAGATGATCGACAGTTCTCTTTTGGGTATCCGAGATCTGTTGAAGGCATACACCATTGATTTTCATTGCGAGAAGAGAATCAAGAAGGAGACGGAATTCTATGTGGATAAAAAGAAGGTCGAATTTATTATTCATAATCTGCTGACGAATGCTTTCACTCATACGCATTATGCAGGAGTCGTTTCCTTATCTGTCTGTGAGATCGTAAGTGACAACAGGCATTATGTCAGTCTGGTAATAGAAGATAATGGAAAAGAAAAAGTGAGAACCGCCGAACAACTGATGAGAGAGGATGAGGGATTGGGGCATGATTTATCAGCTGCACAATTAGGATTCACTATCATGCAGCAGATGGTGGAAGCGCATTTGGGAACGATTGCTCTTGAAAGTGCCGAAGGAAAAGGTACGAAAGTGACGGTGAATCTTCCTGTCGACAGAGCTGTCTTCGAAAATAACCCGAATATTCAGTTTACCGATCCGGAGGAACTGCCGGATGTGGCAGAACCGGCATCGGCTGAAGAACCATCGAAACAGGAGGTGATAATAGAGGATACAGAAGTAAAACAAGATCAGCAATTACCACTTTTTACGGAGGAGACGCCTGAAGAAGCAGCACCCTCTGCAGTGGGTGGAAATAAAAAGACGATATTGATTGTAGAAGACCATAAAGATATCCGCCTCTATCTGAAAGTGCTGTTTGGCAATGAATATAACCTGCTGATGGCAACGAATGGTCAGGAGGGGGTAGATATGGCAACCAAGGAGATGCCCGATTTGATTATCAGTGATGTTATGATGCCGGTTAAAGACGGCTTTGAATGTTGCCGTGAGGTAAAGGAGAATCCGGAAACATGCAGTATTCCTTTTATTATGCTGACAGCGAAGGTGGAGGATGATGACATTATTCGCGGATTAGAGTTGGGTGCGGATGATTATGTGCTGAAACCTTTTACTCCGGGCATTCTGAAAGCGAAAGTCAGTAATCTGATTAACGGTCGCCAGACATTGAAGCAGATGTATACGAAATTGTTCAAGTTGCCGGGAACAGATACGATTGCCGCGAACGAGCAGGAACAGACGGGTGAGGAAGTGAAGACGGAAGATCCGTTTATCACAGCCGTTATCAAAATTGTAGAAGAGAATATTTGCGAGGCGGACTTCAGTGTGAAGAAACTGGCAGCGGAAATGAATATGAGCCAGCCCACTCTCTACCGAAAAGTGAAGCAAAGTACCGACTATACCATTATAGAACTGATCAGAGGTGTACGTATGCGTCGTGCCGGAGTGCTGTTGAAAACGAAACAATATGCGGTGCAGGAAGTGGCCGAAATGGTGGGGTACAATGATATCCCGACGTTCCGCAAACATTTTGTAGATGCATTTGGTACGACTCCTTCGACGTATGAATGAAAAAAATGACTACTTTTGCACTCGAAAACCCTAAAATAAGGAATCGGCGTGCAAAGGTATTTTATTTATTTGGCTTATGATGGAACCAACTATCACGGTTGGCAGATACAACCCAACGGGAGTAGTGTGCAGGAATGCTTGATGAAAGCTTTGTCTACTTTTCTGCGTCGTGATGTGGAAGTGATAGGTGCCGGGCGAACAGACGCGGGGGTGCATGCCTCGCTGATGGTGGCACATTTTGATCAGGAAGAAGTGCTCGATACAGTGACCGTTGCCGACAAGTTGAACCGTCTGTTGCCTCCCGATATTTCTGTCTACCGTATCCGCCGGGTGAAACCGGATGCGCATGCCCGTTTTGATGCGACTGCCCGGACGTATAAGTATTATGTGACGACTGCCAAATATCCTTTCAACCGTCAGTATCGTTGCCGTGTGTACGGGGCATTGGATTATGACCTCATGAATGAGGCGGCACGAACGCTGTTCGAATACATCGATTTTACAAGTTTCAGTAAACTGCATACGGACGTAAAGACCAATATCTGCCACATCTCCCATGCCGAATGGACAAAGATGGAGGGGGAAGATACCACTTGGGTATTTACCATCCGTGCCGACCGCTTTCTCCGTAACATGGTGCGTGCCATCGTAGGAACACTGCTCGAGGTAGGACGCGGCAAACTGACCGTAGAAGGTTTTCGCAAAGTGATAGAACAACGGGACCGTTGCAAAGCCGGAACTTCCGCTCCGGGAAATGCGCTCTTCCTTGTCAATGTGGAATATCCGGAAGAAATACTTAATACCTGATACTTAATACTTATTTCAACATGTGGTTATTATTAGCTTTTCTCTCGGCTACTTTGCTGGGATTTTATGATGTATTCAAGAAACAGTCGTTGAAAGATAATGCGGTGTTGCCTGTATTGTTTTTGAATACGCTTTTCTCCAGTCTGATTTTTCTGCCGTTCATTTTGGTATCGGCATTCGAGCCTGATATCCTTGGGGGAACCATTTTTAATGTTCCCGTTGCAGGGTGGGAGCAGCATAAATATATTATCATCAAGTCGTTTATCGTGCTGTCATCGTGGATATTCGGTTACTTCGGAATGAAGCACCTGCCTATTACCATTGTGGGGCCCATCAATGCTACTCGTCCCGTGATGGTACTTGTCGGAGCGATGCTGGTATTTGGCGAACGTTTGAATCTTTACCAATGGATCGGAGTAATGCTGGCAGTAGCTTCCTTCTTCATGTTGAGCCGTTCGGGTAAGAAAGAAGGAATCGACTTCAAACATAACAAATGGATTCTCTTTATTGTCTTGGCGGCAGTGATGGGAGCCATCAGCGGACTGTATGACAAGTTTCTGATGAAACAACTGAATCCGATGCTGGTGCAATCGTGGTATAATGTCTACCAGCTCTTTATTATGGGAACCATCGTGTTCCTCCTCTGGTGGCCCAAACGGAAGTCAACGACTCCTTTCCGCTGGGACTGGACCATCATCCTGATCTCCGTTTTCCTTTCGGCAGCGGACTTTGTCTACTTTTATGCACTGAGCTATGACGATTCCATGATTTCCATCGTTTCGATGGTGCGTCGGGGAAGTGTGATTGTGTCTTTCATTTTCGGAGCGCTCTTCTTCCGTGAAAAGAATTTAAAAAGCAAAGCGATTGACCTTATCCTCGTGTTAATCGGAATGATATTCTTATATTTGGGGTCTAAATAATAAGTACAATATGAAATCAAATAAGATAACTCTTGCCATCGTATTTTTCGCCATCGGTCTGTTCTCTTTTACCTCGCTGCAGGCACAGGAAGCCAAGACTTTTTTTATCAATATTCCGGATTCACTTTGTCCCTTACTTACGAAGGTGAATCGTGAAGACTGCATCGACTTCCTGAGCAGCAAGATGAAAGCGCAAGTGGAAAACCGCTTCGGACAGAAATCGGAAATGACCGACCTGAGCAAGGACTATATTCGGATGCAGATGACACCGGAAACCAGTTGGCAAATGAAAGTATTGGCTTTGAATGATACGACAAACGTGATTTGTACAGTAGCTACGGCATGTGCTCCGGCATGTGACAGTAGCATCCGCTTCTATACAACGGACTGGAAACTGCTGACTGACCATTCATTCATTACCCTTCCGGTCATGAGCGATTTTCTGATAACTCCCGACTCCACTTCCATATATGAATTTGATGAAGCCTCCCGTTCGGCAGATATCTTATTGATGAAAGTGGAACTGAGCAAAGAAAACACAGAACTGACCGTCACTCTGTCCACTCCCGACTATATGTCGAAAGAAACGGCAGAAAAACTTAAACCGTTTCTCCGCCGTCCCATTATTTACCAGTGGAAGAATGGAGTGTTTACCAGATAAACTCCCCTCCATTCTCACATTTATTTTTCATTCTTCATTTCTCAGACAGTTGTTGATGAATGCGGTCATTTCCGGGGTATGTTCTTCTACACTTTGGAGTAGTTTGAACTGTGCTTTGGTACGAACCAGATTATGTTCGGGATATTTGATTTTGTAGTAAGTATCGCCGTTGATGTAATCGGCAAGGAAACGTACGCATTGCATATAAGGGAATAAGGCAGCAGCATAAGGCAGATTCTCTATTTCAATAGGAGTGAGGAAAGACTTGGCACCTTTCAGATATCCTTTGGTGAATGCCTTGAATATCTCCATATTGAAGTTTACACGATCCAGGTCTTTGTCATCTTCATCGCCGGTATTGGCACCTGTACGGAGGAAATCGCCGTAGTCGGAGAAGATGAAGCTTGGCATTACCGTATCCAGATCGATGACGCAGAGTACTTTTCCGTCTTCATCAAACATCATGTTGTTCACTTTCGTATCGCAGTGGCATACACGTTTCGGAAGCTTTCCTTCGCGGTACAGGCGTTCTGCCTTACACATTTCATCCGCACGTTTTTCTATCTCGTCCAGATAATACTGTACTTCGGCTACTCGTCCGGCAGCATTGGCAGCGACAGCATCACGTAGCTGCTTGAGACGGAATTCCATGTTATGAAAGTCAGGGATGGTTTCTCCCAGCGTTTCCGGAATGTCGGCAAGCATAGCCTGGAAGTTTCCGAAAGCCTCACCTGCATAATTGGAATATTCAGGGTTTACGGTCTCATACGTTTGGGCACGCGGGATGAATACCATGACACGCCAGTAGCTGTCTCCGTCGAACCAGTAAGTCTTTCCTTCTCCGGTTTCGAGGAAAGAGAGAACTTTGCGGTCGATATCTGTTTCTCCGGCTTCGGTCAGTTTCTGGCAAGCGGTCTCGATCCCTTTGTTGCTACCTGAAATAACGATCTGCCCCGGACAATTGTAGTTGGCGGGAACCACCACTTCGTCGATCTCTTTACAGATCGCTTCTACTTTTTCGTCGGCCATTCCGATCACTGCGGCCATGGTAGAAGGATTGGCTTCGCAGGCTTTTTGCATCGCCAGCGCTCTGGCGTGTACCAGGCGTAATCCGTCTTCGAAAGATAAAGCTTTGGCAGCGACCAGGGCTGAGAATTCTCCCAGGGAGTGGCCGGCTACCATATCCGGGGTTTCGGTCAGCGAGTTGGCCAGAATCACGGAGTGAAGGAATATCGCCGG
>OLSX01003496.1_pt1 | contig 12688 bp, 14 predicted proteins | sample 1673141 | NCBI WGS metagenome assembly OLSX01 (sample SAMEA3136759, study PRJEB25190) | human gut metagenome | biome: human gut; feature: human-associated habitat; material: faeces | place: Austria | collected 2013
GCCAGCGGGTAGCGGGCCATCCCGGACACCGCCGAGCGGTCGGCCATGCGGAGCATGCCGGCGGCCTCGAGCGCCCCGAGGAGCACCGCTGGGACCGCGGCGTCGATGGCGATGTTGCCCCGCCCGCGGCACCACTCGGCCGCCGCCGGCACGTTCGCCGTGAGCACGCCCCACTCGGCCATGTAGCCCTCGGAGCGCGGGTCCGTGGCGTCGAGGAGGAGGACGGCCAGGCCGCCGCCCACGTACTCATCGGCCACGAGGGCGAGGCGGACCGCCTCGCCCATGGAGTCGAACACGACCGTGACCATGCGGCTACCTCCTCCTGACGGCGCTGAGCGGCTTCGGGGAGAAGTGCTCGTCGCGCTCGACGGCGGCGAACCCCATCTGGCGGTTCAGCTCGGCCATCTCCTTGATGCTGAAGTAGCCGAGCTCGTCGTCGTAGCCCTCGACGAGGCCGAACGCCTCGTCCGTTCCGTCGAACTCGAGCAGCCACCAGTCCCATCCGTTCACGCACGAGAAGTAGTGGGCGTAGACCGTGGGGTCCTCCGCCCCGTCCTGCTCGTAGAGCCTCGGCACCGTCTTGGCGATTTCCTCGGTCATCAGCTGCTGCATGTCTTCCTCCGTTCCGGGCACGTGGCCCTCAACATCTCGCCCCTGCGGGCAAAGCCGAATGGCGACGCCGCGCGTCGTCGTCGGCTTTGCTCCCTGCAAAGCCGCACCGGAGCGAAGACGGGTCAAGGGAGGTCCATGACGACCTCCACCAACCGGAGCGGAGCGGAGGTTTGTGCGGGGTCTCATGGGCCCCCTTGACGCGGCGTAGCGGAGGTGCCACCCGGCCGCGGAGCCGTGGCCATACGCCGGCGCACGCCGTGTCGCGGCAGCAAAAAGGCCCGTTGCCGGCGGGCCCGAAGGAAAGGAGTTGTTTTTCAGGTGCGCCGGAAACACCGGGCACGAACCGAGTGACGTTTATCCGACCGGATTCTTGATCTCCATCGAGTCGAAGGCCCAGACCCACCAGCGGACCGTATCCGCCCGGTTTCGCCCAACCGACCTTTCGAGGTACATGGCAGTCTTCCACCGGCCGAACCTCACCGTGTACGACTGGCTACTGCTTCCGTTCAGCACCGGACCGGGAGGTGCGACCTCAAGGATCTCGTCGACGAGGAACTTCCTGCCGTCGGGCCAGAGAACCGCGAACGGGCGAACCTCGCCCGAACTCGATGTCCTCACCATGACGTCGACGTACTGCTTGTGGGCGCGACGGCTGTGATCGGGCCCAACCGACCGGGCGGTGCACTCGCCGGTGAAGACGTCCCTCATATGGCCGTCGCCGCCATGCCGGAACCCTTGGCCACGAACCATCTGCCGCCCTCCCACCAGATGGTTTTGCGCTGTTTCGCGATGCAGACGCCGACCTCGACACAAAGGTTGCCGAAGATCGCGCGACCATATTCCCGCCTGTCATAAATAGACTCGACTGTCCACGACCGGCCGTCGGGCCAGTGGATCACCCGGGGATCCGCCGGCCCATGGTTGAAATTGACGGACCCCTTGGTATCAACGTCGATATAGATACGATGCTCCTCTACCGGTATCCCACACGTCCCGGCCAGCGAATGCTTCTTGAACAATACGACCCCCCATAGTGCGAACGTATGTTCTATACTATAGACCAATATCCCTACCGTTGAGGAGCATTTTCATGACCGAGCTCGAACAGAATCGGATCTTCGATATCAGCTACGAGATGAGGGGGCTCGCGGCAACGCTCGTCGCCGCCTCACGCGGCGATATCCAAGACCCAGAGAGAGTCGTCGAATTCGCCGCAGGCCAAGTTGACCGCCTTGCCGGAAATCTTGTCGATTGCATCACGGATAACGACGCCAAAGCGACCACACAAGGATAGACCTGGCCCCGATATTCAATAGAGAACGCCCCGGCAATTTACTGCCGGGGCGTTTTTTAGAGCTCGATCTCCGCGATTATTTTTTTCATCTCGAGGGCCCATCCGAGCTGTTCCTCGATGTACACCGGCCATGCGTCCTGGTGGCCCTTGATGGGGTGGCCCGCCTTGTAGAAGCGCAGTCCCGAGGCCTTTTTCGCATCGAAGGGTGCCGCCGTCAGCCCGAGGCGCTCCTCGAAGATCCCGCTGTTGGCGATGGCGCGGTGCCCGACCTCCTTGTCGTCGTCCACGTACAGCTCGATGCCCGTGCGGCCCTTGTGCGTATCGATGAGCAGGGCGAGATGGTATGCCGAGACCCCCAGGCGAAGCGTCGACCAATGGTCCTTGCTGGGCTTCTGCGGGCTGAACTCCTTGAGGAACTCCGGATGGCCGTCCGCCACCTCGCGGTAGGCCGTCCAGTACGCCAGCTTGACCTTTTCGGTCTCGCTGAGCCCCTCGGAGAGCTTCACGGTCTTGGTCCACTCGTTCGGCTGCTCGACCACGCCGAAGCGCGGGGCGGGCAGGGAGTCCCCGATCTTCCAGAGCTCGACCTCGACCAGGAAGAACCCGAAGTCGCTGTCGGTGTGCTGGTTGAGCCACTCAATGGCCTGGCGGTGCTCGTCGCGGGCGCGCGCCACGACCCAGATGACGACCTCGGCGCCCTTGCCGGCGGCATACGTGATCACCTTGCCGAGATGGTCGTGGTTGGTGTCCTCGAGCTGGTTCTCGATAATCACCTTGCGGCCCGTACCGGACTCCTGCGCATAGATATCCACGTTGAACGATCCGACCGAGGACTCCGTCTCTATGAGCTCGAGCTCGATTCCGACTGCCGTCCCGAGGGTTGCGAGGTTCTGCTCCTCGGCCAGCCACTTGGTGAAGTCGTGGGCCTCATGCGGCCACACCTCGCGCAGGGGGACCTTCTGGATGGTATCCAGGTTATAGGTTTTCATTCTCAACCTCTCCGTACATCAAGCCGACAATGGTGCGAGAGGCACCAATATCGCCCGCCGCATTTATGCCCACACCGGCGCGCGCCCCACCATCGACAATCAGTCAGTCATCGCTCTTCTTCAAGTTGCAGTCACGGCAGAGCATCTGGCAGTTCTCGGGCACGGTGCGGCCGCCCTTGCTCCACGGCGTGATGTGGTCGGCCTGCATCTCCTCGAACTCGAAGTGCTTCCCGCAGTACAGGCACACGCCCTTCTGCCGCTCGTATGCGGCGCGCGCGTCGCGCTTGTCGAAGGCGCGAATGCTGAGCTTGCGCTCGTTGCCGGTGAGCAGGTACTCGTAGACACCCTTCTTGCTCGTCACGTCGTCGTCCGCCATGAGGCGCGATACCTCGGCCTCAAGCTCCTTGGGGTCGAGATCCGAGCGGCCGTGGTGGTCGTTGTAGAGGAGCCCCCACTCGATGCCCTTCATCTCCCGTCGGTACTTCGGGAATATCGCCTGGACCCAGTCGATGACGCTGCGAAAGTAGCTCCATAAGGCCTGAGCCGTCGGGTCGCCGGCATGCTTGGCCATGTAGCCCTCTATGGTCTCGCCGTCGATGGCGGCGGCCCACCTGATGGCCGTCTCAAGGAACTCCTGACGTATCGAGGAGCCGGTAAGATAATCACCCGCAAGCTGCTGGGCCGCGCAACCGGTCTTCGAGAAGTACCGCTTGGCGTCCGACACCCACGACCCGGCGTAGACGGCGTTCCGCAGCTCCTGCTCGGTCAGCCGCTCGCCCGCGATGTTCACGATGCGGAACCACTTCAGCTTTTCCGACGGCTCTCCCTCGCACTGGTAGACGTCGAGCCGGTAGGACAGGATGCACTCTCGCTCGTCGCTCGTGAGGTTGTCAAAGTAGCGGTCGCCAACGGAGAACTCGCCGTCGACGTAGCGGCAGATTGAGACGGTCCTCTGCTGGCCGTCCAGCACCTCGAATGCGTCCTCTCCGTCCTCGTTCACGCCGGTCTTCGCCCAGTACATGACGTTGAGCGGGAAGCCGTTCATGACGGTGCGAATGACCTCGTCCCGCTGCGCGGGCTTGTAGACGAACTCGCGCTGGTACGGGGGCCTGATGTCGAGCCTCCCGAAGTAGCCCGTCACACCCTCTTCTGCGTCGTCCCAGTAGTCCTCAACGAGGTCGCGGATGGGTATCTCGCATTTGATGATTCTCATTGTTGCGACTCCTCGGGATGGAGATTCCTGATGACGATGCGGGCGTACGGTCGTTTGAACGAGCCGTCGGCAGCTTGGTATTCGAGTTTCGTGCGTCCCTCGTGGTTCCTCGTAATGCCTATTTCCTTTGCTAGATCCCCCTCCCCGAGTCCGACAATCTCGAACTGATCGGGGTTGTGCTGGTTCATGAAGGTGATGGGCACGCCCATGTTACCGGAGTAGTCGCACGGTATATCTGACGCCTTGGCCACGTCGATGCCGTCGAAGTTGGTGTACGAGGGATAGTCCTCCGACCTATAGCGCCGGAATAAGATCATTTCCTCGTGCCGCTTCCTGATGTCGAGGTTGGTAATCCAGCAGATGTTCCCCATCGACCTCCACTTCTGCCCGCTCTCGTCCTGCCAGTATCGCGTCTCCCTCGGCTCGTAGTCGTCCGGCACGCAGAAGGCCATGTCCCCGGAGTTGTACCCGAGCCACATCTTGTTCCCCCTGATGAGAGGGAAGGTCTCCTTGTACTTGGTGGCGCTCTGCGGCGCGATGACCACGAACGACTTCTCATGCTCGATAAGCGTCGTGATGTACTCCCGTATCAGCGAGAACGGCGGGTTCGTCACAACGATGTCGGCCTCGTCGAGGAGCGCCATACACTCGGCGCTGCGAAAGTCGCCGCCCCCCTCAAGCATCTCGATGGTGTTCTCGCCGGTGCGGAACAGCTCGGCCACGTCCAGCATGTCGATACCGCCCTCGCCGGTCATGTCGCGGACGGTCGTCACGACGGCCTTGTACGGCGTGCGCCTCTCGTCATCCGCCTCGTCGCCGAACAGGGACAGCTGCGTGCCGGTTATCGGAGACCCGGCATAACAGGTCGCTATGAGCTTCTTGAGCTTGAGCTTGTTGAAGTTGAGCGCGAAGTACTTGAAGAAATTCGACTCGTAGGGGTCGTCGCAGTTGCACAGAATGGTCTTGCCCTTGAAGTGGGGGCGGTAGTGCCTCAACTCGTTCTCGATGTCGGCGAGCTGGGTGTAGAACTCGTCTTGCTTGGCGTCCTTTGCTTTTCCCAGTGCAGCGTTCTTTGCCATCTTCCATCCTTATGTATATACACTCTATATAGAATGTATATACAATCTATATACTATCCCGGTTCATGCGCATTTCCAGTCCCTCAACGATGAGGCGGGATACGGTCGTGTTGTGCTCGGCGGCGTAGGCCGAGATCTCGGCCTTCTGCTCATCGGTGACCCAGAAGGTGATGCACTTGCCCTTCTTGCGCGAGCTGGTCGAGTCGCCCTTGTGCTGAAGGTCCTGATTGCCCATGAGGGTCATGCTGGCCGTCTCCGCGGCGGGGGCGGTGCGGCGCTGCGGTCTCTTAGTTGGCACCGTAGGCCTCCTTGTCTTCCTTGATGCTCTGCTTAATCTGCTCGTAGACCTTCTCGTATCCGTACAGGTCGTCGCCGAAGGAATTACCGAAGAAGTTCTTCAAGCCCTCGCGGCTAGGAATCTGATAGTCAAAGTAGCTGGTGTCGCGGTCCGCAAGCTCACCGAGGGACTGCTTGAGGCTGAGGGTGCCGGGGAGCACGCGGGTGAGCAGGATTGCGAACAGGAAGCCCCTCGCGCCGAGGGTGTCCGTCGTCTCGAACGTCTTCACCATGTCGGCTGGTCCGGTCGTGGTCGGGACGACGATGAGGTCGGAGCAGTCCGCAGCCTCATCCATGACGCGGCCGTTCGGCGGGCAGTCGATGAAAAGCCACTTGTCCTCGGCCCCCTTGAGCCTGCGTCCAGACATGCGGACGGTCGCGACGTTGGCGGGCGTAACGGGGAAGGGCAGTGGGTCCCCGGCCTCCTCGGCCATCATAGCCCAGAGGCTCGCGCTCGACTGCGGGTCGCAGTCGTACAGTTCGACGTCCTTGCCGTCGCGGACGGCGGCGGTGGCAAGAGCTATGGCCGTGGTCGTCTTGCCGACGCCGCCCTTCAGGTTGATTGTCGAGATGATCATCGGTTCCCCTTCGGTTTGTCTATATAGATAGTATATACACTCTATATAGAATCTATATACATTTCCTTCAATACCACAAGGTCCTCGGCGGTCGGCTGGCGTCCCTCGGATCGAATCTCCCGCAACCGGGAGAAAATGTCAGGCAGCTCGTTCCTCGACCAGTCGATTGACGCCTGAACACCCCTCTGGCGCGCAGTCATAAACTCGTCGAACCTACCCGTGATACGCGCGGCGGTCATGGCATCGAAGTAGTCGTCGGTCTCGGAGCCCCATGCGTGCCAACGCTCCTCAAGACCGAGTTTTGCTCTGTCAAGCTCGGCCTTGTTGTCGACAATGATCCGCTCGATGGCGGCGGCGCCGGGCAGACCGAAAAACGCCGCCGTCTGGTCAAACGGCTCCCACGGGTGCGATGCGACGTGGCGGACGACCATTCTCTCGAACCCGTCCCTGTCGTCGGCGTACCGCTTCTTAAATTGCTCGGCCTGCTCCTCGATGACCCTGCGTCGAATCGGCAGGGGCTCAAGACGGTCAGTCTCAGCTTGGCGCAGCGCGGCGGCATATTTGGACTCCCAGCCGGGCTTGAGCCACTTGTAGACCGTCGGCCTTGAAACCCCGGCCCTGCGGGCCAAGGCGGCGACGCTCAGACCGGGATTCTCGGTCGCCGATTGCCACACCTGCATGGCTTTCTTCGGAGCACCGTCCTTGTTCCACCATGTGGTGCCCTTCATCTCCTGCTTGAGGTCGCGCTCGTACCTGGCCTTCTTGAGCGACAGGTCTTTCGGGAGCCGCTTCTCTGGCGGGTTACTCCCATGCCCCATCTTCTCACCGTACTCGACCGCTGCCTTGCGCTCGCAGAAATCTTGGGTATACCGCCTTGCCCTTCCCGATGCCAAACCGCCCTCGTAGGCCTCAAGGGCCGCCGCGACGTCGTTGGCGGTGAACCTGTTGTCAGGTTCGACCGACAGGGCATCGAATCGCTCAAGCAGGCCGTAGGCGTCGTCCTCGAGCTCGTCTTGGGGTACGCCGCACTTGTTCGCCATGACGGCCAGGTAGAAGATGCACCAGTAGCGATGGCTCACTGAAACATGTTCCCTGATGACGCTCAGTACGCGGTCGTAGGCCGCACGGCCATATAGCCACCCGCCCAGAGGCTCATCGTTGACGACATGTTTCTCGTACCACTCCGGCCACTTCTCCTTAGCCTCGGCTATCGGGGTCGTCTTGCGGACCTCCTTCGTGAGGGCGCTGAGTGCGTCGAGGCCCTCCATATCCTCCTTGTCCCTCAGCTTCGGGATAAAGGAAAGCAGATAGGGAATGGTGGCAGGCGGCGTCTCGTCGTGCGAGAAACACTCGACGGCGTAGGGCTGCTTGTACTTGGGGTTACCAATGTCGCCATTGAGTTTAGTCGCGGTGCCGACCATGCGGAACCCCTGGAATATGCCTTGGCTTTGCTTCTTGTCAGGGTCGCTGTCGCTCGTGTTGGCGTTCCAGACTCTATCGGTCAGTTCGCGTTTCAAGACCTGTAGCCCAGCGACATAGCGGGTCATGAGCGGCACGGGACGATCGAGTTTATATACGACGTGAAGCCCGGTTCCTGAGCTTATGAGATAGTTGGCATAGGGGATGACGCCGCGCTCCATCTGGCGCAGCAGGTTCGCCAGCTGCCTAGTCCCGACGTAATCGAGGTCAATCATGATTGCGTGCAGGAAACGAGCGTTCCTGCTGTTGCGACTCTTGCCGTAGTAGCTGACGGGAGCAAGGAACATGAAGGTGTTCTGTGAGATGGACACGTCTCTCAGGTGCTCAAGCTCATCGAGATCGTCATGAACCGTGTAACGGTGCATGACGCGTTTGACGAGCTTGTTGCCCTTCGCATCGGTGCCCTGATCAATCTCCTTACCCGTGTCTTCAAGGACGATGAGGTTGGGCTTGCCGTCGGAGTCATCGCCCCTCTTCTGCAAGCTGCCCTCCGGAAAGAGCGAGCGGTAGAACGAGTCGGCATCACACCAGTACCACCCCGGAGTGTTGAACAGCATTTCGTTGCGCTGCTGGTTCTTGTGGCGCTCGTCCTCGTACCAGTAACCGTCGTGTTTGCTTTGGGCCTTGTGCCGCGAAACTGGCATAAAAACGCTCCTTCAGAGAACGATCAGACGGAACTTCAAGGGACGACCCCGAGGGGCATGGCTACGCCATTACAGGACGTATGTTAAGGATAAAGTTATTTTACACTATGCGACCAAAATCGGGCGTATATAGAACTTATATACATTGTATATAAGTTCTATATACGCCCGACAGTACCTCTTCGTCAGGGGCCCTAGGGGTTCTACATGTCGTTTCCATTCCCGTCGTCCATGGACTTCTCGACCATGCGGTACATGGCCATACCGACGCCCAGGGCATGTTGGATGCCGGCGATACTGAACCCGCGCCCGAGGCGATGCCCGCGGATTGCGGAGACCCTTATGCGGTTGCCGCGCCCGTCTCTGCGGTCGTAGGTCGGGCGGTACTCGAAGACCACGTCCCTGGCTTTCGTCTGTGTGTCTCGGCTCATTCGCATGTGAACTCCTCTCTTCTCGAGCACCTCGTTGAGCGCACGCATCTTGTTGGGCGCTCCCGAGGCGGCGACCTCGCGGACGCTCTCGCGCACGACGCGACGAACATGGTCCAGATCCGTCTCGAACCGCGGCGACGACGCGCGGCCGGCCTCGCGGGCCCTCCGCTCGCCGGGGGACTCCTGGCGAGCGTGGGACCTGCTATTCCTCTGGCCGCGCTCGAGCTGCGAGAGACCCCATCTCTCGTCCATCTCGCGCATCCTCGACGCATGGAGCACCTTCTGGCGGCTTGCGCGGCCTTCGTCGAGCCTGCGGCCGGTCTCGAGATCGGTCCTGTTGATTGCGATATGGACGGCATAGCGGTCCGTGCCGTCCTTCGAATGTTCGAGGTGAAGCGCCCAGGCGGCCTCTTGGTTGGGGTAGTAGCGCTCGACCCACTCGCGGGCGAACCCCATGCACCCGGCCCTCGTCAGCTTGCCGCCGTTCACGTCGCACTCGTCAGGGTTGAACCCGATGATCTGGTGATAGCAGTACGTGCATTTCGAACCCTTGCGGCCGGGCTCGTTGTGCCCATAGGCATCGCGGGTGCGGTCCATCTCGCGAGCCCAGTTCTCCGGGTCGTTGAGGTTCTGGGAGTCGAGGTCGAGTGCGTCATGCTTCTCGCTCGACCTGTCGAGATAGTCGGCAAGGCTCTTCATATGCTGTGCGCTGGTCACCGAGACCTGTTTGATTGCCGTCATGTTTACCGCCCCCTCACTCGTCCCACGCGGCCCACTCGTCCTCGAACGTCGCGTTTTCCTCGTCGGCCCTGAACACGTCGTCGGGCGCGGTCTCGTCATCACCGTCCGTCTTATCACCGACGTTGAACTCGGGGCACCACGGTTCCGGTACCTCATACGCTTCGTCCTGCGCGGAGGCCTTAGCGCGGGCGTAGTAGGCAGAGCGTTTCCGGCGCTCAGCCTCCTCGTCGCCGAGCCCGAAGAAGGCTCCCGCCGGGGTGCGGCTGGCGTAGTCGAGAGGGAACTCGAACACGCCCTCGCGGCCCGGTTTCGAGTTCTCGCCACCTTTTATCGCGATGAGGCCGTCTCGAATGGGGATGCGCTGCTGCCACTCCCATTCGTTTATCAGGGGAACGGAGGTCTCACTGTAGCTCGTGCCGGACGACGATCGACCAGAGCCATTCTGACTCGATGTTCCCATGGAGCGCACTGTCCGCTTTCCCGCGAGCGCCGTGAAGAACTTGAAGTCTTCCGGCTCGGAAAGGGACAGGGCGACCTTGGTACCGATGGAGCCGACCAACTTGTCTCGCCCGGCCCCGCCGTCGCCGGGCTCGTTATAGGCATTCAGCTGTTTCAGATTTTGCACGAACAGATATTCGTGCAGGCGCATGCTTCTCCCGAGCGTGGCGATTGCGGGCAGGCATGCCACCCTGACATTCAGATTGCCGATCTCGTCGAGCACGAGCGCCGTCTCATGCGGAACGCGACCGCCGCCCTCCTTGCACACCCGCTGCGCCACCTGCCACCACTGGTTAAGGAAGCAGGTGTAGACGACGCTGTACGGATCGCCCTCGTCGAGCATCTCAATGTACAGAACCGTCTTTTTCTCGATGAGATCTCGGATGGAGACGGTGCTCTCGGACGTAATCGCGCGAAGAGCGCCGTCCGAGAAGATGCCCAGGGCCTCCTTGAGCGTGGAGACGACGTTCTTGCCAGCGGTCGTCGCGCCGCCGTCCCCGAGGAGGTCGGATGCCGGCGAGAATGCCGGGTGCGTCGGTCCGAGGCCGCGGATGTAGTCCTTGAGAGGGGCCGACGGGTCCTTCGGATCCTCGCCGGCGGTCCCGCGCTCGACGAGCGCGGCGACGCTGGCGAGATTCTTCTGCCTGCGGGGAATATCGGCCGTGCAGACGACAAGGATGCAGGCGACGAGCATGTTTCGCGCAGCTTTGGGGAAGTAGGTGTTCTTCTCGCCACCGAGAGGGATGAGGTCGACGGCGACTTGTCGGGCCGTCCTCACGGCGGCATCGGTATCCCCCGCCTCGACGGCATCGACGACGAGCCCGATGGGGTTGTATCGGCTTGCACCGGGATAACCGGTCAAATCGAGCACGACGACCTCATAGCCCATCTCGCGGGCCTTATCGGCGGTGAGCTCCAGGACTTCCGGCTTTCCGGTCGAGACGATATTCCAGCCGGCGGCCATGAGCAGGTGCATGGTCTCTAGATTCTGTAGCTGGGTTTTACCAGACCCCGTCTTTCCGCAGGTCAAAGCATGCGGTACGGATGAATCGAACCAGTAGCCCCTTACGTCCGCGCCGAGCACAAGGCCGGCCCTCTCCGGCATCCCGGTTCCGTCCCAGAAGTCGTTCCGGCGGTTGAGCTCCGCCGCGCCCCGGATGACGCGAGCGTCGCCGTAGATGCCTCGGTCGACCTCGCGCGTGCGCTCCCCCTCCTTGGCCACCGAGTAGCCGAACAAGACCAGGAACGTCAAAGCGAACCCGGCGAGCATGAACGGAACGTGACCGAACCATTCGCCTGAGGTCCAGAATGCCGCCCAGAGGTCGAACCCCATCGCATCGAGCCAGCCCATCCAGTCGAAAGCGGCCCCCGCGACCATGCAAGAGGTCGCAGGGGCCACTATCGGGTAGCAGACTATATCGATGACGGCGGCGAACGCCGCCGCGAGGATCGCGGTGCCGCGGTATCGGCCCACGTCACTCACCGCCCCGAGCGTCGGAAATGGACCATAGACAGGCCTTCAGGTCCTCGCGCGAGCGCGCCGTCTCCGGCCACTCGTCGGCGAGGTCGACGACGTCCATGAGGGACCGGTATGTGTAGGTGAAGCCGCCAAGAACGGACCAGTTGCGCAGAGCTATATCGAAGAACGCCCTGACCTCGATGCCTCTGTTCCCGTTCTTGAGGGCGCGGGCGAGGTCGCGCGCGACCCCCTCGTCGATTGCGGCCGACAGGGCCTCGCGGCTACCGGGGTCGGACTCGCAGACGTGGTGCAGCCGGCTGCACACGGACGCCCAGCAGGTTGCAAGGTGGTAGACGGGCCGGGATCCGTCGGCCTCCTCCTTCGAGGCATCGATCAGCGCGCCGAGCGATTGCTGCGCCGCAAGCTCGACGAGCGGCCTGAGGTCGGACGTATCGGAGTCCCAGTCGTAGACGGCCGCGGCGTCGCTGAACGCGCCCGCGACCTCGTCGCGCACCCCGGTCTGGCCGTAGTAGATGCGCGTCATGGCGCGCTCGGCGAGCCCGCCATCGTGCGGGACGAGGGCGTCGATGAGGATACCCTCGATCTCCTGGCTCATGTTCGTACGGTTGACCTCGCAACGGTCCGCGAGGGCGGCCTCGAGGGCGCGCCTGGTGTCATCGGATGAATATACGAAAGTCCGTTTCGGCTTGAGTGTGGGCATGGCTGTTCCAATCGGGGTAGTTGTCGCTTAACGGTATTCTACCCCTGTTCCAACCCTGTTACACCCCTGCACCAACCCTTCACGATCGACGCCTACGGCCGCGCGGCCTCCATCGCGTCGGCGATCTCCTGGGCGGCGCGCTCGTTCTCAGCGCGGATGGCGGCGCAGCGCTCCTCGGACTCGGCGCGGATGGCGGCGCATTCCGCCTCCGCGTCCGCCCTGATGCGAGCGGTTATTTTCTCGATTCCGTTCATAGCTGTCTACCTTGCAGAGATGCCGCTCAACCGATGTTGAGGATCATGAGCATGGAGGCCAGCAGGGCAAGTATCGCGTAGAACTCGACGGTGATGCAGAGGACCATGCCCTTGGACCAGTCGTCCGGCTTCTTGGCCAGCAGGTTGATGGAGGCCGCCGCCACCCGGCCCTGGGCGATGGCGGAGATCCAGCCGCCGAGCGCCATGGGCAGGCAGGCGACGAAGTAGCGCAGGCCCTCGGTGACCGTGAGGTCCATGATGGTGCCGTCCAGCAGACCCATGCGGAAGGAGGCGAAGAACCACACGACGAGGCCGTACAGGCCCTGCGTGCCGGGGATGACCTGGGGTATCATGACCTTG
>OLSX01003504.1_pt1 | contig 12672 bp, 4 predicted proteins | sample 1673141 | NCBI WGS metagenome assembly OLSX01 (sample SAMEA3136759, study PRJEB25190) | human gut metagenome | biome: human gut; feature: human-associated habitat; material: faeces | place: Austria | collected 2013
GCTTGGCCAGACTGGTCTTGAAGTCCACATCGTAGCCCAGCTCCTGAATGTACTGCAGCAGCAGCTCATTGCGGGGTGTGCCGGAAGCACTCTCGCTGGCCATGTAGTTGTGCTCCTGCACAGGGTAGAGGTAGTCGGTGTTGTGCTCGGCATTCTCTGCGGGCCATGCAGCCTCGCTGCCGGAGGTGAAATCGCACACCCAGCCGTACTTATCTTCCAGAATGCTGCGCATGAAGTCGTGCATAGCGGCAGACTCGTTGATCCAGGTCTTGACAACGCGCTGGTCGCACTTGCCGGAGGCGTAGCGGGAGATCTCGCTCAGCAGCTTTGCCTTATCGGTGGCGGGTTCGCCAGCCTCTTTAGCGGCAGCAGAATCAACAGCGCCGTACCAGTGACGGGTGTCCTGCACGTTGGCGTTCTGCTCGATAACACGGAAGTTCAGGCCGTTGGCAGCAGCATAGGCGGCAGCGAACATACCGCCGTTGCCTGCACCCACGATCAGGATGTCGGTGTCCACGGTCTCGGTGATGGCAGCCTCGTCGATGTCGGGCTCTTTGCCCAGCCAGTCGTTCTCATCGCCGGTGGGCAGCTGCACGCTGGAGACCACGGCCTCGCCCTTAGCTTGTGCGTAGCAGCTCTTGGCAGCCTTCATCACGGCGTCGGAGGTGATGGTAGAACCGGAAACACCGTCGATCTCGGCAGAACCAGCAGCCAGCAGCTGCTCGCGCAGCTCATCGGCAGCGGCAGCGCCGAAGGAAGCGGTCTCGCCGGAGGTATCCACCACCACGTCGGTGACAGCGCTGTCGGAGAAGGTCATAGTGACCTTGACGGTAGAGGAAATGCCCTCGGCAGTGCCCTCGTAGGTGCCGGGGATGTACTGGCCGGCAGCACCGGAAGTGGAAGCGGAAGCAGAACCGGAGGCGGCATTGCAGGCAGCCAGAGCACCGGCGGTCACACCGCTCATGGCGGCGGCAGCGGCGATCTTGATAAAGCCCTTACGGGAGATCTTGTTCATAGGTACGCTCTCTTTCTTTTTGTTCTTCTTTGTGTTCCTTCTTATCGTGCAGCAAAGCAAAAGACACTTTGCTGAATCTTTAACAATTGTAGCGTAGAAGGGCACTATTTACAATTCAAGTTTGGAATATTATAATTAAGGAAAACCTAATGTATTGCGGGAGGGAGAAACGCATGAACGAGAGCGCACTGGAAGGCTTTGTAAAGATCGTGGAAATGAACAGCTTTTCTGCGGCGGCAGAGGCACTGTATCTTTCGCAGTCGGCACTTTCGCAGCAGATTCGCACGCTGGAAGGGCAGCTGCAGTTTGAGCTGTTCCAGCATGTACCGCGCCGTGTGGTGTTGACTCCGGCGGGGCAGGATTTTTACCCCAAGGCAAAGCAGCTGGTAGCCCTGTATCAGCAGGCGGTGCGCCATGCCCGCGCGGTGCAGCAGCAGGAAAACCCGCCGGAAAGACATCTGATCATCGCAGGGTGTCATGAGGCAATGCGGATGTTCGTGTATGATGTGTTTTCCCTGACAAGTGACCTGTGCCTGCAATATACCCCTATTCTGGGGTGGTGTGCCAACCGCAGCGAGGTCTGGCGCAGCCTGAAAAAAGGGGAGATGGATCTTTCCTTCCAGCTGGAAAGTGCAGAGTTCTACGCGCAGGGGCTTACCTTTGTGCCGCTGTTCTATATGCCGGAACTTTGCATCCCCATCCACCCGCCCGCTGATATGCCGGTGGGCAGACTGACCTTGGAACAGGCATTGCAATACCGCTGGCTGCCCATCAAGGAGATGTACCAGACTGTCTACGAAACAAGCCTGCTGCAGGAGGGAATGGACCGAGGAGTGGAGTTTACGCCGGTGGGCGGTGTCCGCAGTGCAGCCTACGGCGACCCGGCGCTCAAGATGGTCCCGCCTTTCTACTACCGTAGACCGGACCTCAGTTTTGTGCGGGTACTGGACTGGGGCAGGGGACACCGGTTTGGCATCGTGCTGGGGCAAAAGCGCGAGGACCCGGTGGTAATGGCTTATGTCCGCGCGTTGCAGCGGCAGCTGCCGCCCCTTGCGGAAAAGCTGTTCGGCTTGAAGCTGGAACCGGTGGAGGAATAAAAAAGCAAGAGCACCTGCTGTCCTCAGAAAGGAAGGCAACAGGTGCTCTTTTTGCAGTTATATTGCGATAACAGGTGCTTTAATCCACAACATCCTCGAACTGGCTGTTGTACAGATCGGCGTAGAAGCCACCGGCCTCGATCAGCTGGTCGTGGGTGCCCTGCTCCACAATGTCGCCGTCTCGCATCACAAGGATGAGGTCGGCGTCCCGGATGGTGGAAAGGCGGTGGGCGATGACAAAGCTGGTGCGGCCCTCCATCAGGCGATCCATGGCGGTCTGGATGCGCTGCTCGGTGCGGGTATCCACGCTGCTGGTAGCCTCGTCCAAAATCAGGATGCGGTTATCTGCCAGAATGGTGCGGGCGATGGTGAGCAGCTGCTTTTGTCCCTGACTGACGTTGGAGGCGTCCTCGTTCAGCTCCATCTGGTAGCCGCCGGGCAGGGTGCGGATAAAGTGGTCGGCGTTGGCAGCCTTAGCGGCGGCGATCACTTCTTCGTCGGTAGCATCCAGACGGCCATAGCGGATGTTCTCCATGATGGTGCCCTTGAACAGCCATGTGTCCTGCAGCACCATGCCGAAGCCCTCGCGCAGAGCGCTGCGGTCAAAGTCACGCACATCGTGGCCATTCAGGGTGATGGAACCGGAATCCACATCATAGAAGCGCATGAGCAGCTTGACCATGGTAGTTTTGCCCGCGCCGGTAGGGCCGACGATAGCCACCTTCTGGCCGGGCTTGACCTCGCAGCTGAAATCGTGGATGACGGTCTTGTCCGGGGTGTAGCCGAAGCGCACATGGTCAAAGGTGACCTGTCCGTCAATGTCGGCGGGGTCGGCGCGGCGGGCAGGGTCTGCCAGCTGCTCTTCCTCCGGCTCGTTCAAAAACTCGAATACCCGCTCGGCGGCAGCGGCCATGCTTTGCAGCATATTGGACACCTGCGAAAGCTGCTGGATGGGCTGGGTAAAGTTTTTGACGTACTGGATAAAGGCCTGAATATCACCAATGGTGATGACCCCGTTTGCAGCAAAAATGCTGCCCACGATGGCCACCGCCACATAGCCCAGGTTGCCCACAAAGTTCATGATGGGCATCATCAGGCCGGAGAGAAACTGGCTCTTCCATGCGGATTCGTACAGCTTATCGTTGGCGGCGTTGAAGTCTGCCAGCACCACGGCCTCGCGGTTGAACGCCTTGACCACGTTGTGACCGGCGTAGACTTCCTCGACTTGACCATTGACCACGCCCAGCGTGGCCTGCTGTGTCTTGAAGTACTTCTGGCTGAACTTGACCACCACCAGCACCAGTGCCAGCGATACCGGTAAGATCAGCAGGGCAATCAGGGTCATGCGGGGGCTGATGGAAAGCATCATCACCAGCACACCGATCATGGTGGTCACGCTGGTGATCAACTGGGTGATGCTCTGGTTCAGGCTCTGCCCCAGCGTGTCCACATCGTTGGTGATGCGGGAAAGCACCTCGCCCACGGTGCGCTTTTCAAAGTACGCCAGCGGCAGGCGGTTGATCTTTTCACTGATCTGGCGGCGGAAGTCGTAGCAGACCTTCTGGGAAAGGTCGGTCATCAGCCAGCCCTGAATAAAGCTGAAAGCGCTGCTCAGCAGGTACATCCCCAGCAAAAACAGCAGAATGCGGGCGATATACACAAAATCAATGCTGCCGGTGCCGCGCAGCCGGGCGATCCAGCCGGTGGCAAGGGCAGTGGTGGCTTTTGCCAGCACCTTGGGGCCTGCAATGTTGAAGATGGTAGAAAGAATTGCAAACAGCATGGCTGCCGCAAGGGGCAGCTTGTAGTGGCTCATGGTGCGGATGAGCTGCCGCAGCGTGCCTTTAAAGTCCTTGGCACGCTCGGTGGTGGGACGTCCGGATCTGGGCATATCACTCACCCTCCTTTTCTGTATTCAGGGTATCCAGCGCCAGCTCCTTCTGGCTCAACTGGCTGCGGGCAATCTCCTGATATTCCGGGCAGCTGACCATCAGCTGGGCATGGGTACCCTTGCCCACCAGCCTGCCCTCGTCCAGCACAAGGATCTGGTTTGCGTGCAGCACGGTGGAGATGCGCTGTGCCACAATGATCACAGTGGCGTTGTCGGTCTGTGCCTTCAGGGCGCGGCGCAGCGTTACATCGGTCTTGTAGTCCAGCAGGACGATCTCTCCGTTTTCTATAAAGAAGACATCGATGATACCCTGAATGAGAACCTTTTCCCCTTCAGGAAGGTCCTGATCCAGGCGCTTCGCATCAATGCCCAGCACGAAGGGCTGCTCTCTGTACAAAAGGCCCTGTTCAAAAGCTCTCCACATGCGGTAGGCCAGCTCCTGTTCCAGAAAATGCCGGATTTTGGGAAGGCTTACGGCCTGCGCATACTCTTCTGTCAGTCGTAGGGAAGCTGTCTCCCGCTGCAGGAATTCCTTCAGACGTTCCTGTAACCGGTCCGTATCCAGGCCCTGACGGTATTCCTCATAAGTCCCAGGGCATCCGGCAAATAGTCCGGATTCCATAAACAGATAAGAAAAGTCCAACAGTTCCATGGTCCGGTGGAACGCGTTACCGCGGACGGCTCCGCTGACCTTTTCCTGTTCTCTGCGGAAAGCCGGGATATAAGGCACCACTTCTTTTTCTTCGAAGGTATGAAATGCCGCTTCATCCTTCTCCGCCATGGCCGCAATCTTCAGTTCCGATACCGTGGTCTTGGTATAGAGCTTCTGCAGGCCGGGATACGGATAGGCATAGGCAAATCGCTCCCGCAGTTTCGCAAGCTTTCGTTCGTTCTCCTCCGGGTCCCCAGGCAAAGGAGTCTCGCCGTCCGTCACACGCTGCAACAGTTCCCTGCGGTCTCCCATGCGCAGTTGTTCCCTGATCTCCTCTGCCGCCAGGTCTTCTGTTCCCAGCGTTGTTACTGCAATTCCTGTCTTAGGCAGGATCGGCAGCAGAAAATCCATATAGCTCCCCGCCTCACAGAAATCCAGATAGGTCAGCTTCTCCTGTCCTGTCATCCGGGACAGCTCCCATTTTTCCTCCGCCTTATCCAACACCGCTGTCAGGATCAGTTTTTCTCTGGCACGGGTCAGTGCCACGTAAAGCACACGCAGTTCCTCCGCCAGATTGTCCTCCTTCATTTTCGCTGACAGAACGGCCCGGCGGAGGGTCTTATTTTTAATGCGGCGGCCGGAATCCACATAGTCCACCGCTACTCCCAGATCCATATCCACGATCAGGGACTGGTTCGCATCCTGCATGTTGAAACGCTTCGACAGCCCGGAGACAAATACCACGGGGAATTCCAGACCTTTACTCTTGTGGATGCTCATGATCCGCACCACATCGGCATTTTCGTCCAGGGTATCCGCCTCACCGTAATCCACATCGTATTTTTCCAACTGTTCCATATAACGGATGAAATGGAACAGTCCAAAATAACTGGTCTTCTCAAAAGCAGAAGCCTTCGTCAGCAGCATCTCCACGTTGGCCCGGCGCTTGCTGCCAGCAGGAAGTGCCGTCACATAGTTCAGATAATCGTAATCGTCCAGGATCCGCTGCAGCAGGTCGCGGATGGAGGTGAAGGGAGTCAGATCACGGTAATGATCAATACGTTGTAAGAAAGTATCTGCCTTTTGGGAAAGTTCTGTCTCCGCTTCCATGTCCTCCGGTACTGTTGCAGCTTCCAATGCGCGCTGCCAGTACTGTCCGGCCCCGGCGGTTTCTTCTCCGGCGCTTTCGCCCGCTGATGCCTCTTCTCCCGCTTCCGCCATCCGTCCCCTCTGCGCCACTTCTTTCAATGCCTCATACAGTGTCATTCTCTTCCGGGAATGCCCTTTGCTTCCGCTGCGGATCCGGGCGATCTCTTCCTGGGTAAAGCCTCCGAAGATCGACTGCATCACGCCGAACAGCGGAATATCCTGTCTCGGGTTGTCCAGCACTCGTAAAAACTGCAGCAGTTCCTGTACTTCCAGGGCCCCGAAATATCCGGTCTTGGATGTAATGTAGACAGGGATTCCCTGCTGTTCCAGTACTTTCTTGAATTCCTCATCCCAGCCACTGGTGGTACGAAGCAAAATCACCATATCCGAGTACCGCACCGGGCGCAATTCTCCCGTAGCCTTCTCCATGACTTTCAGACTGCCCTTCAGCTGCTTGATACGTGCCGCAATAGCCAGTGCTTCCAGCTGTCTTACGTTGTCATAGTCCACGGGACCTCTTGCCCCGTCGGGACGCTGTTCTCCGCTGCCGCCTTCCGCACCATCCCCCTTCTCCGGCTTACGGATCAGTAATAGTTCACTGCCGTATGCAGGATCCTCTGTGGCGGGATATGTGGCCCCGGGATACAATGCTGCCTTATCATCATAGGCAATGCCGCCGATCTCCTGGCTCATGATGCGGGAAAACACATCGTTTACCGCATCCACCACCTGCACACGGCTTCGGAAGTTCTTCGCCAGGTCGATCCGGCACAGATCCCCACTCTCCTGATAGGTGTCGTATTTTTCCAGGAAAAGTTCCGGTCTGGCCAGACGGAATTTATAAATACTCTGCTTCACATCACCTACCATGAAGCGGTTATAATGTCCCTCCACTTCCCCGGAGATGGCACTTAACAGATATTCCTGTACCAGATTACTGTCCTGGTATTCGTCAATGAGGATCTCCTGAAAATACTGGCGATACTCCAATGCCACGTCACTTGGCACAATGTCATATTTCACACCGGTGCTATCCATTCCTGTATCACCGGTGCTGTCCGTCCCTGCATCGCCGGTCTCTTCCACTTTTTCCCGTTTTAGCAGAATCTGTAACGCATAGTGCTCCATGTCGGAAAAGTCGATCAGATGTCGCTCCTGTTTGGCCGCAAGAAGCCTTCTGTCGAATTCCAGCACCAGGTTAAGCAGCATCCGGAGCGGCTCTCTGCAGGCTTTTCCCTGTTCCACCACCAACTCTAACGGTGTCTTGAAATATTGTTCCGTCAGATCCGCCAGCGTGTCTTTTACGCTATTACGGATGGATTTCGCCAGCTCCCGTTTGGCTGGATCCACGCTCTCATCCTTCTTGGAAGAAAGACGGCCGAAAGTCACTGCTGGAACCTTTGCTGCCTGTTCCTTCAAATCCTTGCAGGCAGCCAGGCGTTCCAGCTGTTCGCTCTCCGCTTCTGTCAGTTCTCCATACATATATGGACCGTCCGGCAGCTCACACAGCTTTTTCACTTCCACCAGTTTTTCCAGACACCCTTGCAGGACACGGCTCACACGCTCTGCCAGATATTGTCCGTAATCACTGTGCAGCAGGGCATCCAGATCTCCCGCCTCATAATCGTTTTTACGCTCTTCCAGCCATTCTGCGGGCCAGGGAAAACTTCCGGCATAGCGGGACAGGTTCAGGATATGCTGTTCCAGCACGCTCTCTCTGCCGCCGGGGCAGAAATATTCCACACAGGTGTGGAAACGTTCCCGTGCCTCCCGGGATGGGTCCTCGCTGTCACGTTTTCCCGGGACGTCTTCCGCAAAATCATTCCCTGACGCTTCCTCCGGTATCATCGCTCCGCTGTCACGGTTTTCCCGGGACGTCGGAACATCATCCGGAACAAATTTCCCCGCATAGGCATCCTCCAGCAGCTGTCCCAGCACCTCCTGCTGCAACAGCTTGATCTCACCCTCGTCTGCCACACGGAAATCCGGATCCAGACCGATCTCATTAAAATGATTCCGGATCAGGAACAGGCTGAAGCTGTCGATCGTGGTGATCTGGGCATTGTGTAACAGGGCGGACTGCTTCTGGATATGGTCGTTCCCCGGATCCGCTTCCAGTCTGGCGGCGATCCCGGCTGCGATACGCTCCCGCATCTCCGCAGCCGCCGCATTGGTGAAAGTCACGATCAACAGGCGGTCAATGTCCGCCGGATGCTCCCCCTCACAGATCATACGGATGATACGCTCTACCAGTACCGCCGTCTTACCGCTTCCTGCGGCCGCCGATACCAGAATGTTGCTGTTATGCAGTTCGATTACCTTTTGCTGTTCCGGGGTAAAATTCATTCCCATACGCTACCTCTGTTCCTGTTTCTTTTCTCCTGTTGCCATCCTGTTCCTCCGGGCAGCGGGCGCTTTCTCTTCGAGCTTCCTGTCAGGCACACACTCCCGCCGGGCACCCTTTGCCCTAAGCTTCCACGGTCTTCTGCATCCGCTGCATCAGCGCCTGCTTATCCAGATCTTCCAGCTGTCTCTTCTCATAGCCCGGAATACTGCCATCGAAACCGCAGACCTTTTTATAGGCGCAATAAGTACAAGCCTCTTCATTGCCTTTCTCATAGGGATTGGCTGCTATTTTTCCGTCCAGGATCTCCCGCCCGATGCTGCGGATCTTGGCATCTACATAAGAAGATATCAGCTGCATCTCCTCCCGGCTTAAGACACCGGATCTGGCACTGAAGCTTCCATCCTTTTTCTTCTCCACCGGAATGACCACAGACTTATCCTGCATATAGCGGTCCAGCCGCTCCACGACCCCAGGATCACTGTTTACTACACCGTTCATACGAAGCTTTGCAAGGATCTGTTCATTGATCTGCTCATCCGTGAGCTCCACCGGTGTCTCTATGGTGGGATCATCGATGTGATAATACAGAAGTGCCGCCGGAACGATCTCCTTGTCCGGATGCTTTCGGCTCTCCATCTCCATGGCTGCATTCATATATACCACCAGCTGCAACTGCAGACCGTAATACAATGCCGCCAGATCAAATTTCCGGTTGCCGGACTTATAATCAATGACCTTGACGTAGACATGCTCTGCATCTTCCGACACATCGATACGATCGATCCGTCCCTGCAAATGCATCTTCTCGTCCTCAGACAGATCCACATGAATGCTGTCCAGATCCTCCGCAAACCGGAAAGAAAGTTCATAATCATCTGGCTGGAAACTGCCCTGTTTCAAATGTTTCTGCAAGGTCAGCACTGTGCGGGTCAGGATCCTGCTCATGCGGGTAATGGCATATTCATTCCGCGCAGAGCTGTATAATACCGTCTCCCCGTAGGTTGCCGCATAGGCTTCCACGGATTCTTTGACGGCTTTGGCTGCAAAATCCTCCGTAAAATCCCACCATGTCAGGTTGGATTCTGCAAGTTTTCCTGCAAAGTTTTCCAATACTGCATGATATACCGTACCCATATCCGAAGCCTCGAAGCCGAATTCTTCCCGTTCCTGCAGGGAAAGACCATATTGCAAAAAGTGTCTGCAGGCACAGGCAGCATAAGTTTCCAGACGGCTGACACTGTTTTCCAGCTGCTGTCCGTACAATGCTCTGGCCACGATCCGGGACAGACCGCTCTCCCTGTATCTGCGAAATGCCGCCCGGGTCAGCAGGTCTCTGCCCGCCGCATCCGCCTCGTAGGCACGGTACATGAGATAGAAGTCCTGCCTCTCTTCTTCCGGCAGGGTTCCTTCCACATATTCCCGCAGTTCCTCCGCCAGATATCTGGCACCTTCCTGTCTGCCCTCGATCTGCTCTAAGCGGCTGCGGTTCTGGGGATACTCCACGCTCATTGCCGGGAACAGCTTCCGCACCGTATCGATCAGGTAGGACGGTCTTATGCCCTTTCCTTCACTGTTTACCTTGGCATAGGACAGATACAGCTGTTCTGAGGGCTTGGTCATATTCAGATACAGATATAATCTCTGGATATACATCTGCTGTCTCGGGCTGGGTGCCATCTCTGTCCCGGATTCAATCAGGAATTCCCGATCCATATCCGAAATGATCCCGCCCTTGGAAGCATTTTTCGGAATATTTCCGTCATTGACTCCCAGGAAAAACAATACCTTCACCTGTTTCAGACGGGTTCGCTCCATATCGCCCACCACGATACGATCCACGTTCTGAGGGATCGTACCGACAGTGATCTCGCCGAAACCGGCCTCTAAAATATCCGCAAATTCCTGTCTGGAGATTTCTTCCTCTCCCAACAGTTCATAGACCTGATCCAGCAGATCCATGACCAGCCGGTAAATCTGTGCATACTCTCTGGCTCTGGATAAGTCTCCTTCTTTTTCAAACTGCTGCTGATAGTTCAAAAGCTTTTGCTGCACCTGATTCTGTTCCAGGAAATCGTACAGATGGCTGACATAGTCTCCAGCCTTTTCCTGGCTTCCCATGTGCAGAATCTCCACCGCATCCATGAACTGTTGCCGGATACGGTTCAGACGCTCCATGGTCTTCTCTTCCGCCTGTTCGCTCCCCTCCGCATTTCCCTGCAGTTCTTCCGTTCTGCGGGTAAACAGACGGCTATAGGTCCGATAGCCTCTCGCCCCGGTGCGGATCACATAGTTTTCCAGCTCATCAATCTCTTCTCTGGAAATATCCGCCATGCCGCTGCGCAGAAAATGAAACACCGTATCATAGGAAAAATCCTTAATATACAGCTGCAATGCGCTCTTGATATATTCGATCATGGGATTCAGCACGATCCCTCTGGTACGGTCCAGGAAACATGGGATCTCCAGCTGTCCGAATTCTGTTTCCACATAGGAAGCGTATCCTTCCAGATCTCCGATGACCACGGCAATGTCCCGGTAGGTCATCCCCTGCTCTCTGATCAGGTGCCGGATGTACAGCGCTGTCTGGTGGACTTCCTCTCTGGGGGAAAGGGCTTCAAACATATGGATCTCTTGCTGTTCTCCCGCATACGGTTCATACTGATACCGGAACAGATTCTGTTCCAGATAGTGTAATGCCGGTGCCTTGGCGAAGCGATTGGGCCCCCCCTTGACAAAGAGATCCTCTCCCCGCTCTACCTCTGCCTCCGCTGCCAGCTTTTCCAGATCCGCCACCGTCTTCTTGCTCAGATGGAACAGCTTCTGTTCACCATCCATTTTATACGGATCCTCTCCCACTCCAATGGTCACGGTAACGATGGTCTCTGCGCACACGCGCATCAGTTCCTGGATCAGCCGGTTCTGTATTGGAGTAAATCCCGTAAAGCCGTCAAACACCACTACACTGCCCTTTAAGATCTTTGATTTGGACAGGGATCTGCGCAGTACATCCAGTGTCTCCTCGGTGGTGATAAAATGATCCCTGATATAATCCTGAAAGCCCCGGTACAGAGTCTTTAAGTCTTTCAGTTTCATGGCCAGCGCGCCACGCTTCTGTGCACTGGTGATCAGCTTGTCCATATCCTGTGGGCTTTGGCATCCGGATTCCCGGACACAATCTGCATAATACTGTATCCCCACCTTGATGGAATAGTCAGCATCCTGAATCGCACCGGGGGTATTGGGATACTGGGTGTTATAAGGACACTCACTGGCCTGCATGGGATCGGTTCCCCTGCCTCCGCTTTCCTGCATCATAATGGCTTGGATTGCTGGGACATATTCCGGGATTCCAAATTCACTGGCATACTTTTGAATGGCAGGTGTATGTGCCAGCACTTCTGCGCTTAATGCCTCACTGCTCTGGGAATTTCCCAAAAAGGCTGCACCCCCAATGATCCCCACAATCAGAATCAGAACGATAAACACTGCGCCTCCACCTGCCATCAGTGCTGCAAATGCAGCTTTCACTGCATGAGCGGCGGCTTCTGCCATGGCTTTCAATCCTCTTCCGGTTGCCTTTGCAGTCTTTGCACTTTGCTTGGCAGTCTGAACAGAGTGCATGGCAGCTCGTTTCGCTTCCCTGACTGCTTTCATGGATTTGAGTGCTTGTTTCTTCTGTAAGACTGCCTGGGTTTTCACCTTCTGGGAAGAAACCGGAGGGGCTTTCACCACACGGGGCGCTGTTTTTACCATCCGATTTCCAGCTTCCTTGATCGTTTTCTCTGCTTCCGGCTTGGCCTTAATGCTTCTTTTGGCTTCTGTTCGCCCTTTCTTTGCCTTTGTCTGCCCTGCCTGGGCGGATGTGCCACCCGTTCCTGTTTCTCTGTCCAAAGGGGCTGTCGCAGCTTCTCTCTGCTTTTGTTTCTGCTCCTTTAACTTCTCATAAGTTTTCACTGCCAGCTTCTTACCGCCACGATAGGCTGCCGAAGCACTTTCCTTTCCCACTCGCTGTTCCACACGCTGGATGCGGTTTCCGGCATATTCTACCGGGGATTCCTCTCCCGTTTCTCTTCCGAGCTTATCTGCCATGATGCTGGACTTCTCTTTTGCTTCCAGCATCGCAGAACGCACCAGTTCCTTTGGAAGCCGGGAGGCAGGATTACGGATCTTCGGACTTTGATCCCGCACTTTTTCTTTGATATCTTTCAATCACACACCTCCCATCTTCTATAACTTTCTAGAGCGTGTTTGAAAATTAAAAAGTGTACAAAATATTTGTTTATAGCCCTTCTTTCATGATAAAATAAAGAAAAAGGGGCTGATATTATGTCAAGACGTTATGAACTAACAGATCAGGAATCAACGGACTACATATTGGGTTTGTCCACTTTGAGTGTCCGTAAAAGCTATGATATTTCTGAATTAGGATTGTCCGAGGAAGCTGTGAGAGGACTTGTGACAGGTACAGTCGATGTGCAAATCCTCAACCGCCTGTTGGAACACAGGAACTTCCCGAAACTG
>OLSX01003506.1_pt1 | contig 12668 bp, 7 predicted proteins | sample 1673141 | NCBI WGS metagenome assembly OLSX01 (sample SAMEA3136759, study PRJEB25190) | human gut metagenome | biome: human gut; feature: human-associated habitat; material: faeces | place: Austria | collected 2013
CGCAACAAAAATATGCTTTATTAAAATATTAAAATATAAGAAATATGAGAAATATGCAATTGCAACAGTGCAAACGATTGCAGGAAGTTGCGCCATTACACAAGAAAAGGATTAGTCTTTGAGATAGACAAATACATAATCATTTTCAAGGAACAAAGAATTACAAAATGTCAAAACAACAATAGAAATACTTATTTTACATCCATAATGCTAGCCCATTCTTCGAATAAATGAAGAATAAGAATGCACTAAAACCGCATATTATTGCAGCTTTGATAGCTATTTATACAGAAAAGGGTTACTACTTACAGGTAAAAGAGTTACTACTTACAAGCAAAAGGGTTACTACTTACAGCCAATACACTTATTTGCATCACGTCTCTCACCTATAAGAGCTATTTTCCATGAATATTTCATTCTAAAACGAATGTAAACATTTCGCTATTCAACTATTAGTCTGACATTTGTTTCTTTTCATTGTCATATTTCCAACTCTATAGGTCTACGGCCAGAAATAGCGCACTCTCAGCTAACCTAAAATACAATTTGTCACAATGACAATTAGGCATATCCTCGTCCTCACTAATTCAGCCTCCTATATAAAGCAACCATTATGGGTCGTACATATCCCATCCCTGTCGCACATTTGTTATAATTACAAACGGGAGGACAGGAATGGAAAAGCTTCTTAAATCAATACCTTATTATTTTGAAGAATAAAGTGTAAGTTTACCGGACTTTACCCCTTTGGCTTTAGCTTCAAATACGATCTCACCGGCTTGCTCGGCAGCCTGAACAATTGCCGTCAACTGACCGCTGAAAGCAGGCATCTTCGGCAAGTGGAACAAATCGAGTGAAGTAGCATCTCCATTAGCAGCAGCACGATAATGGCCCGCACCTTTCACCGTAAAGTTAACAAGACGACTATCCGAAGGACAGAGGTTTCCATCTTTATCAACCACGCGAACTGTGATATAGGCCAAGTCTTTGCCATCGGCAGTAAGTTGCGAACGATCAGCTACCACTTCCAAGTGATGAGGTTTACCGGCAGTACGTACCACTTTCTCCTCTGCTATTTTACCTGAAGCATCATAAGCTATGACTTTCACTTCACCCGGTTCATAAGGAACATCCATCCACATCAAGCGGTAACGACGTTGGAGAGCAAGCGCATCTTTGCCTTGAATAGCTTTACTTTCTTCGGCTGTCAGTTTATGCTGTTTACCATAACTTTTCCCATTAACGAAAAGTTCGGCAGTCGGATAGTTTGTGTAAACGAAGACAGGTGTATTCTCTCCTTCCCGACCCGGCCATGTCCAGTGAGGAAGTACATGGAGTGTATTCACATTTTTATTCCAAAGACTACGATACAAATAGTAGCGGTCTTTAGGGAGGCTGGCAAGGTCAATAATACCAAACAAAGAACTATGACTCGGCCATGCATCCGTATCATAGGGAGAAGGCTCACCCAGATAATCGAATCCTGTCCAAACGAATTGACCGATAGTCCAGTCGTAATCATCTGCTAAAGCAAAATCCTCATCGGGGACATTAGACCAAGAACAATGCTCCAAATCATAACCGGAAGACTGATGATCATCGTACTTCGCATCTCCGCGTTTCTCTACAGGGAATTTATATACGCCACGGGAACTAACGGTAGAAGAAGTTTCGGAACCAAGCACTATATTCTGCGGTAGCAGTTCATAAGCTTCCAGATAACGGTGTGCACGATAATTAAAACCGGGTACATCAATCATTGCTGCAAAGCCATTCTTCAAAACACAGGAAACCTGATCCATACCGCAAGTAACAGGGCGTGTCGGGTCTTCACGATGACAGATATCCTGTAAGAAAGAAGCAACTTTATAGCCTACCGGGCTACATTGGGTAGGAACTTCATTACCGATGCTCCACATCACAACACAAGGATTGTTGCGGAACTGATGCAGCATATTTACCATATCGCGTTCTGCCCACTCGTTGAAATAGCGGTGATAGCCATTCTCACATTTGGCAATATCCCATTCGTCGAAAGGTTCCACCATCATCATAAAGCCCATTTCATCACAGAGTTGCACTAACTCCGGCGCAGGCATATTGTGAGCGGTACGAATAGCATCGCAACCCATATCTTTCAACAGTGTGAGTTGGCGACGTAATGCAGCAACATTGATAGCAGCACCCAACGGACCGAGATCGTGATGATTACATACCCCCTGGAACTTACGGTGCTTACCATTCAGGAAGAATCCTTTGTCGGCAATGATTTCTATGCTACGGATACCAAAACGAGTAGTGTATTCATCCGTTTGCTTGCCATCGGCATAGACTTTGGAAACAGCCTTATATAAATAAGGTGTCTCCGGCGACCACAAGCAAGGAGCATTCACCAGGAAGTTTTGTTCAAAAGGTTGACCATGATTAATCTTACGGGTATTATCCTTCGTTGTAACAACTTTCCCATCGGGAGAGATAATTTCTGTTACGATACGGATATCTTTTCCTTCATCATTAGCAATAGTCGTCAACAGACGTACTGAGGCATACTCATCAGAAACATGAGGAGTAGTCAGCTGAGTACCCCATACAGGAACATGCACTTTATCAGTACTCACTACACGCACATTGCGATAAAGTCCTGCGCCAGGATACCAACGGGAAGATTGAGGCTTATTCTCCAGACGTACAGCAAGGGTATTGTTTTTACCATCTTTATTCAGAAGCTCGGTGACATCACAATGGAAAGAATTATAACCGAATGGCCAGAAACATGCTTCTTGCCCATTGACGTATACACGGGCTTCACTCATTGCACCATCAAAGACAAGTGTCGTCTGCTGATCAGCGGGAACATCGAACGTAGTACGATACCAACCTATTCCTACGTAAGGGAGTCCACCTGTACGTCCGGTCTTGACAGAAGCCTTCTTTTCGAAGTTCTGCGTTACTGCTACTTCCTGCAAGTCGTTGCTACGATCGAAAGGACCGAAGATGGCCCAGTCGTGAGGTACCGTTACAGTTTCCCATTTGCGATCATCAAATTCAGGCTTCATAGCTTCTGTTACTTCACCCTTCGTAAACTTCCAGTTCTTCTCCAACAGTGTTTCTATACGCTGAGCTTTTGCCATCAAAGAAAAAAGGATACAGCAGGAGAAAGAGATGAATAGTATCTTCTTCATTTTCAATCAAAGTGTTTAATTAATGTTATTTAAAAGCATCCATTATAACAGTAGGACGACCCTCTTCTGTAAATGCTCCCAATCTATATTGACTCGGCCTGCACTCCGGTTCCCAATAGAACACTCCTTTACAACGACCGTTGGTATTTTCCTTGCACTCCTTCAAGATACGGGCAAGCTGCCTCTTTCCCTCGTTCAAAACAGAGTTACTTGCCAATTTACCATTGTCATCGGCACACTCCATACCGGTTTCTACCACCATTACATCACAATTGTACTTGGTGCTCAAAGCCTTGATGTTGCTGATACAGTCCGTAATGACGGCATCGGCAGATGAATAGCCTTCTTTGGCATCACGCGACCAATAAGGGTAAAGCGACATACCTATCATGTCCCACTTGCCGCCATTCTTCTTCAATTCATCGAAGAACCAGGTGAATAAGCCGCTGTCCCATCCATTGTCCAAGTGAACAATCACAATAGCATCGGGAAAAACCGACTTCACAGCATCGTATCCGGTAGTGACGAAAGCACCAAGGTTGGCCCAATTCATGGGATATACCACTTTGTCGGTAGCACTTGCCGGTGCATCTTTCAAATCCTTCTCCGTCACATTATAAGATGCGCCGCTCAAAGCCACGTCTTCATCCCACAACATGCCCGGGCGAATTTCATTCCCCACTTGCACCCATTTAGGAATAACCCCTATCGTCTTCAAGGCCTGAAGTACACTCACTGTATGGTCTTTAATGGCACTTTTCAAGTTTGCCAGATTTTTTCCGACCCATGACGCGGGTTTGTTTTGCTGGGCGGGGTCGGCCCACCAATCACTGTAATGAAAGTCTATCATTACATCCATCCCCAACTCTTTGGCTCTTTTGGCCTTCTCCACCACATCGGCAGTGTTACACCAATTGCCATGTTTACTCGGGTCTACCCATACGCGAATACGGATGGCATTAAGCCCCAGTTCCTTCATCAGAGCCGTGCACTCACGCTGCTCACCTTTGGCATTATAGAAGTTGTAGCCTTTGGATTCGTATTCGGTGACCCATCCTATGTCAGCACCTTTGGCAAATTCTACCTCTGTAGTTCCATCGTCACCGTCGGGATCGACCTCCGGCGCAGGAATTGTTTCGTTATTACTGCTACACGCTACTATAGAAAAAGTAACACCCAAAAAGAAAGACAAAAATTTCATGTGTTTCATGGCAAATATAGTTATCAATGATACAAATATAATAAATAAAAGCATAATCATTCAAGCCAGATACTCCCTATCTCTATTTCCGTAGACTTCTCAGCAACTCCATCAAAAGAGAGTTCGAGAGTTTCAATCCCTTCTACCTTGAAAGGTATTTCAGTCTGCGGACGGAAATAATTATCAAGGAAGACCGGATAGACGTGGGGAAGTAAAGCTGTATTTGTTTGCTTCAAATCCTGCAAGGATACACGAATGATACCATCAGTCGCAGCGGCACACGAAGCAAGATAGGTATATCCGTCAGAAGTAATGAAGCCGGCTTTTAGTCCTTCGGGGATCTTCTTCGCATGGATACACAAAGTGCGGCAGGAAGCGAGTCGCTCAGGACGTCCATCGATATCATCTTTAATATAACGACGAAGAACGAAGACAGACGCCTTATCTTTAGACTCGAAAGTGATGCGCAAGGTCGGCTTATCTGTCGGTGCATTTTGTATTAATTGGCGGTTCGTACGGCTCCATTCGGGCATAGTATATGTTTCCAATTTACTGTCAGCATCCACTATTTCCAGCAGAGACAGTGATTTTTCAGGAGCGACTATGTTGGTTTCCCACAGGGTAGCCGAAGTATAGTCCCAATCCAGTGGACTCCTGGCTACTCCCGAAGGAAACGTTTGTCGCTTATCGCCTTGACAAACGACGATGTTATACCTAAAACAACCCTCTTTTATCTCTGTAGCAGGTACGGTAGCACGATAAGTGTAACCGCCTGTATGATTCATTTTCAGATAAGGATTCTTTTCATTCCAGAAAGATATCTTATCTGTGTAGATAATAACGGAATCGGGCATTTCATTACCCGCCACAATGGCCTCTATCTGTAAATCTTTACCGGCATCTACTGTTTTGGCAGGAGAATGAGTAACAGTAAAACCTTTATTATCTGAAATGGATGGACATACATATTCACCAAGAGTAATATTCTGCCAATGAGCATCAGCAGTCCATTTACCGGAAGCAGATATACCTTCACGCTGTAACAAATAAACGCCCGGACGGAGGGTAGAAATCTTACCATTCGCAGCTTGTGTACTGAATGTATTTCCATTATTCAAGCCGTTCACCCGGAATTGCTTACCTAAATCAGGTAAATTCAGAGTCATATCCCATGCACCGGAAACAATGCGCATTACTTCTTTATCCAAAGAAGGCTTTGTAAACGGATCACTAACCTGTACCGCATCGGGCATTACTTCCAAGCGCCAAACACCCTCTTCCAAACGATCCAGCCAATAAACTCCCGTACCTTCATAATTCACCACCGGAGATTTGCCACAACCTGCAATTGCGCGAAGCTGAGAAATATCTTTCGGACGGGTTTGAGTTGTATTGGAATAGTAGAATTTCTCTCCGTCATTCAGTTCGCTTAAATCCTGCACATAGCTGACACGGAAATCATTGAATAATGTATCTGCCGGATAATTGCCAAAACTCTCTCCTCTGCCCACTTTCTGCGCCGCTTCTGCGGCAATCATCAATCCGATAGCCTTATTCGGGGTGTATGCTACATTCAGGTAATGAGTCTGGTATTCAGTATTGTAGGCCGCCATGTCGATAGGATCATAAGCAAACTGAGTAATCCACTGGAAACCGGCTGTACGGAAAGTGCGTACAGTGGCCGGATACATATAGGAATAAAGAATATCAGCGGGATCAAATTCATAAACCATACGGGCCTTCTTATCGAAACCTTTCAGATTAGAGAAAGGAATATCATAACGGTCAACGAAAGGCAAGAAGTTCCCCTTGCGGGTATGTCCGGATACAAGCCCAATGGGATACCATTGATAGGTAGTACCTTGTATAGCTGTAATAATAAGCCTCTACCACATGCTGGTTATGGCTGACATTGTAGAACACCGGTTTACGGTTGCCTGCACGTTTCAGGACGGACAGCATCTTATTTATGTAATTACGCGTTTCGACTACAGTGCCGGGATGGCAAGGCTCGTTGTTTATTTCAAAGCCTACAATATAAGGATCGTCTTTGTAAGCATAACCTGTATAAGGATTCACGTGGCGTACAAGAGCAGCAATATACTTTTCCTGTGCAGCAATAGCTTCAGCATCGCTGTGAACGGCACATTTATCATAATGGGATGAAAAGCCACCGGTGGGTTGGTTGCGTTCCGGATAACCGTTGCCAAAATCAGTCTGTGCCGTGATAACGGTACGGATACCACGTTCCTGTAATTTATGGATAAGGTAGTCCAATAATTCCAGGTGTTCATTTTCCAGCAAGTTACCTTCTGCATCGGAAATTTCTACGTCCCAGATGTGAATACGGTAAGCATTCAGTCCCAAACGTGCCATGTGATAGACATCACGGTCGATAGCAGTTTTACGGTCCACTCCCAGATAGCCCATCGCCCGATAGGCATGTGCAAAGGGTAAGGTATAGTTCACACCAAAGAAAGAAGCTTCTTTCTTCGTATCCGACCAACGCATGACGCCGCCGGCATCTACATAAATAGTAGGAACACTTTTTTGTACTTTGTTCTGTGCCGGAGCAACTACTGCCAGCAAACAAATAATCAAGGTAAGAATGTGTCTCTGCATGTCATCAAATTCAAGTTGGTTTTTCTTGACGGCAAAAGTAATGGAGGGCTATTATTTGTCAAAGCAGATATCGGACATAAAACAACACAAAAAGGACATGCATTGATTATCAGTGATATCCATAGGCAAATTCCGAATTAGAATATAATAACAACCAGAAACAATTAATCGGACGAACTGGTATTTTTTCTCCAGATTCTTGTAATTATTAGGCATAAAGAAGTATCTTTGGCGCATTCTTTATACAAGAGATTAAATGAGAAGACACACCAACATACTAATTTTGCTGCTCCTCACAGGACTCTGCATTTCTGCAGGGGCGCAAAATAATCCCTATAAGATAGACGACTCATTATATCCCATCTTCCAACGTGCCATCAAATGGCGTACTCAACCCCAAGGACTACTTATTGCTGATACGCTTTATGCGGAAGCCACGCAAAAGAAAGACAAGAAAGCACAATGCCTGGCGTTAACAATCCCTGTCAGCTTTTATCTGAGTACCAATAATTATGAGAAACTGGAACAAGCAGCAACCCGAGCTAAAGAAGAAGCAAGAAAAAATAATTATCTCCAATATTATTATTCTGCCTGTACCAACGAAATAAACTGCCTGTTGAATAACGGACATTCATTGCGAGCCCTGCAAAAAGCTGAAGAAATGAAAATACAGGCTTTCAAAGATCAGCACGAGTATGGGATATTTTCGTGTATCTTCACTTTAGGTAACATTTACTACATGCGTCAAAACAGGGAGGTAGCCACAGAGTACTACAAAAATGCGTTGGAATATATGCTAAAGAACCTACCCGATCAGGACCCGACATATATGTATATAAACCTTTCTGAATATTATCGGGATAAAGGCGAAGGTGAAGTGGCTTTGGAATATGCAGAGAAAGCTGCTAAAGCCGCTAAAACCAATGAAAGTCGTGTAGCCTCACTGCTAAATAAATGCGAAGTATTGTATTCCATGAAGCGTATTGATGATTTTAATGCTTGTTATGATGAATGCACGCAGGTAATAGAACAATATGGTGTCATTCGCAAGACAGCCGTACAACGCCTGCATATCTATAAACTCATTCTAAATAAAAATTACGATCAGGCACATACTGAAGCGGATTCCCTACGCAATTTATTGTCAGCCAACCAGATGCATCATGAAATATATCTGAAATCAGGAAACTATGAAAAAGCTTATATCTATAATAACTGGCTCCACAATTATCAGGATTCTGTCAACCGTCAGGTACAGTCATCAGACATCGCCGAACTAAATGCACGTATAGGTACTGAACGCATAAAATTGGACGCCAAAGCCCTGGAATATCAGAATACAGCACTCAACCTGAAGAATACCCAGCTGGAACTGGACCGGACAAAGTCGCAGTCTGAACTGGAAATGATGAATATCGAGAATAGTAAGTTAGTACTGGAAAACCGGAATCTGGATCTGGCACGCCTCAATGTAGAAGCGGAAAAGCAAAAGGCCATTTTAAAAGAGCAACAAAGCGCCTCCCAACATTACATCGTAACCCTCAGTCTTGTGCTTTCATTCTTGTTTCTTTTCACCTGCTTCCTGATATTCTACCTGTACAGACGCCGTAAAACAATGGCTATCCTACAGGAGAAAAACGAAGAGCTCACCGTTGCACGCGATCATGCTGAGGAATCGGACCGGATGAAAAGCTTCTTTATACAGAACATGAGTCACGAAATTCGCACACCACTCAATGCCATAGTCGGATTCTCACAGGTATTATCTACTCCGGACATGGAAGTTGACGACGAAGAAAAGGAAGAGTTCAGCATGCTCATCCAGCAGAATTCCGAGTTGCTGACTACACTGATCAATGATGTCCTCGACCTTGCCAGTCTGGAAAGTGGTAAATACAGAATGCATTTGGCGCCCCACCGTTGCAATGAATTATGCCAGGTAGCAATGGTTTCCGTTGTGCATCGTAATCCGAAAAAAGTGAAGTCTTATTTCACTTCCGATGTGCCAAATGACTACCTGTTTGTAACGGACAAAGAACGCTTGCAACAGGTACTTATCAATTTCCTGACCAATGCGGAGAAACACACGGAACGGGGTGAGATTCACCTTCATTGCTCTCTTACGGAGAATCCGGGAAAGATAACCTTCTCCGTTGCAGATACTGGTCCGGGGATTCCGGCAGACCAGGCAGATTGCGTTTTCGACCGGTTCAGCAAGCTGGATGAATTCAAACAGGGCACAGGACTCGGATTGAACATCTGTTCCATCATTGCCGGACGCCTGAAAGGGGAAGTGAAACTGGATAAGAATTATACCGGAGGAGCACGTTTCCTGTTTATACTTCCGCTCGACAGTGTGCCTGATAAATAAAGTTCTGCTAAACAAAACTCACCACTCGTTGTTCTTTTCGAAACGATAACAATCTAATGAAGGAACAATGAAAAAGTTGACGTATTCTTTCTTGCTTCTGATGCTCCTGACATCAGTTCCGGCCCTGGCCGATTATGCGCCTGTCAATGTGCAGACAGCACTGAAAAAGATGTATCCTGCCGCCAAGGATGTTGCCTGGTCACGGGATGAGACTTACTATGTAGCGGACTTTATACAGAATGGTTTCGACACAAAGGTCTGGTTCAACTCCAAAGCGCAATGGGAAATGAGACAGATTGACTGGGAAACAATGGATGAAGTGCCCAATGCCGTGTACAATGCTTTTGCTGCAAGCGAATATTCCGATGGAATGGTGCAGGGAGTCACCTTAGTTCAGTTTCCCAAACGGGAAGCGGTGGTTTCTGTAATTGTGGGAATGGCAAATACACAGACCAGGTACCAACTACTGTTCACCCTCGACGGTGGACTGGAGGATGAACGCAATGCAACCTATTTCAATAACCTGCTTGGCGCGGAAGTCTTCTTATAAAGCCCCCCCTTCAGACATACTGCTTCGGCGTCACCCCAAACTCTGCCTGGAAGCATTTAGAGAAATAGGAATGATTGGAGAAACCGACCATATACATCACTTCAGCCACAGTAAACTTCTGCTGTTTCAGCAGCATAGCCGCCTTTTTCATGCGGATGGACTTAATGTATTCCACAGGTGTTATACCCGTCAGTTGCTTTATCTTGCGATACATCTGCTTGTTATTAATATCGGTCCATTCACAAAGGGCATTCACATTCAGTTCGGAGTCCGAGATATGTTCTTCAATCAGATGAATCACGTTTGCCAGAAACTTCTCATCATAAGAAACCGCCTCTATCTCCTTCGGAGTGGAAAGAACTTCCATACGGGCTTTCGCTTCATGCGTCTCCCAGCTATGTAATAACTGCTCCACGCGCGAAAGTAAAATATCCGGTTCAAAGGGTTTAGGAATGAAAGCATCTATATGTAACTGGATACTTTCAAGCTCTGTTTCCTTATCACTTTTCGCCGTCAGCAAGATAATGGGAATAGTAGATGTGGGAATATTCTTCTTGATATGACGCACCATTTCAAGTCCATCCATTACGGGCATCATGACATCAGCTATAATCAGATCGGGCATTAATTCCATAGTGAGTTCCATACCTATCTTACCATTATCCGCTAAACGGCAACGATATTTGGTATGCAGTATCTGATAGATAAACTCTGAAACCTCCGGAGTATCATCCACAATCAGAAGCAATGGTGCATCCGAAGCAGGCATACCTGTATCTGGAACCACAACTTCAACTCCGGCAGCGACAGGTTCGATATCAGAAGAAACAGTTTCCGGAGAAACCTCTACGGCAGAGTGTTCCATAGCAATCACCGGAAGGGTCAGCGTAATGGTAGTACCTTTATTCTCTTCTGAAGAAAGTTGAACATTACCACCATGCAGTTCCGTATAAGTCTTTACCAAATATAGTCCGATACCCGTTCCCTCCTTTTTGCCTGCCGTCTTGGGAGACTGGAAGAAACGCTGGAAAACATACGGCTGATCCTGCCGGGGAACACCTATACCTGTATCGGATACAGAGATATGCACCTCTTTATCAGAAGCCTGCAAACGAAGCGTTACCTCACCCTCTTCCGGAGTGTACTTCACGGCATTGGACAAGAGGTTATCCAAGATAGATTCCAGTTTTATGGCATCCATCTGTATGTATATCTTTTCACGGTCGGTATGAAAATGAAAAGTTAGTTTCTTCTCTTTCGCCTTCTCCTCTGCATACAAAGCAAATAAGCCACGCGCAAAAGATACCAGTTCGATTTGAGAAAGTATCAACAACGTATTGTTGCCACTATCCACCCGGTTGAAGTCTAATCCCTGATGAATGAGTGAATTCAGCTTCATGGCATTTCGATGCACCTGCTCCAGTTGTTTCTTCTCCTGCTGATCCTTGATACCGGGCAGCAATTTGCTGATAGGGGCGATAATCATGCTCAACGGAGTTTTTAGGTCGTGGGAAAGGTTGGTGAAGAACTCCATTTTCGCCTGCGATTGTTCCAAAATTTTCTCCTTCTCCATACGCTCCAGCTTCAAGCGATTCTTAACGCGGAAGAAGTTGATGGTCCAGACCACCAGTATCAGACAGAGCAAGACATAGAGCGCCTTGGCCCACGGAGTATAGTACCAGGGGGGAATGATATGAACCTCCAGTGTATAAGCCCGGTCCGATGGTTTTCCATAAGCGTCCAACTTACTCACCAACAGACGATAGTCTCCATAACTCAGGTTATTGTAAGTGATACGGTTCGTATTCGCTTTCAGCAAGTTCCACTCACGATCCACACCTTCCAGACGATATACAAGTTTGCTTTTTTCTTCAAGAGAATAAGGCAGGTCGGAAAGTTCAAAGGCAAGGTTATTCTGGTCATAAGCCAGTTCTATCCGTTGCGAGTAGCGGATACTTTGTTCAGGCAATGAGGAAGTGCCGGAGCGTCCGGTATCGGAATGTGAAAGATCAGTTTGTGAGATATTGGGCTGATACAGTTGGTTGTTGATATAAATGGCAGTCAGGATAAGCGACTTTTCGGTGTGTTCCGCCAGCAGAGCTTCCGATGAAGATATGGCAAAGCCATCTGCCGTACCCAAGTAAAATTCTCCGCTTGTCCGGTCGAAGAACATACTGGTGAAACGTTTATCAGTGATATTCAGCCGACGGATTTCCAGCGTTTGCTGGTCTGCCACCCAGAAACCGTCGGTAGTAGATATCCAGATTTTTCCGTCAGCCTCAGCCATGGAAAGTATTGCATAGTGATTGTACTCATCGAAAGGAAGCATACGGATACTATCGTTATCAGGCTGTACACGCATCACACCACCGGGAAAGCCTATCCAGATATGACCGTCTTGGGCAGAGAGGATGAAGTTGGGGGTTCTTTCGCCTGTCAGTTCGTCCGGGGCGATATGGGTTATCTCGCCCGTGCGGGGATTTATCTTCTCGATGCTATTGGCACTGTTGTACAGCAATGCCCATACATTCCCCTCACGGTCGGGGATTAGCTGGTTGATGAACATACCCGAAAGACCGTTGTGTATGGAATACGTCTTCTCTGCCATATAGGGACCACCGGAAGAACGCATAAGATTCTGTTTGTCTACCACAAAAATTCCACCGAGACAAGTGGCTATCCAGAGTTTCCCTTCCCGGTCTTCAAATAAATGATACGCCCAGTTGGCATTGTAGCGGCGGG